>Ga0134126_10000441_pt1 | contig 53499 bp, 43 predicted proteins | sample KB31752_FD_96881 | JGI IMG/M metagenome (GOLD analysis project Ga0134126, IMG submission 96881) | Terrestrial soil microbial communities with excess Nitrogen fertilizer from Kellogg Biological Station, Michigan, USA - KB3-175-2 | ecosystem: Environmental > Terrestrial > Soil > Unclassified ...
ACGCTCGCGGCGCTAGCCCTCGAGGCGGACGGTTACTATGTCGATGCGACGTTCGGGCGTGGCGGCCATACGGCACTCATACTCCAGGCCCTGGGTAGAGAAGGCCGCGTGCTCGCGATCGACAGGGACCCGCAGGCCATCGCGTCCGGGCGCGAGCGCTTTGCCGACGAAGTGCGGCTTACGCTCGTCCATGCGCCGTTTGCCGATATCGCCGCGTGCGTGCAGACACACGCGCACGGTCGCCCTTGCCGGGGCGTGCTCTTCGACCTCGGTGTCTCATCCCCGCAGCTCGACGACCCGTCGCGCGGCTTCAGCTTCCGCGCCGACGGTCCGGTCGATATGCGTATGGACCCGACACGTGGCGAGCCCGTCTCTGCCTGGCTCGCTCGGGCGAGCGTCGACGAGATTCGCGAAGTGATTGCGACGTTGGGAGAAGAGCGCTTTGCACGCCGCGTTGCACAGACAATAGTTACTGAGCGCGCACAACAGCCGATCGAGCGCACGTCGCAGCTCGCGGCCATCGTGGCGCGTGCTGTTAGAACGCGCGAACCGGGTAAGCACCCGGCGACGCGCACGTTTCAGGCGCTGCGCATGTTCATCAATGATGAGCTGGGGCAGATCGAGAAGGGTTTGAATGGAGCACTGACTGTGCTCGACCGCGGCGGCCGTCTTGCTGTTATTAGTTTTCATTCGCTCGAGGACCGTACTGTCAAACGTTTTATGAAGCGGGAGTCGGAGCTCGATCCGGCGCTCGCGGATCTGCCTGTCGTGCCGGCAGAGCTGCAGCCACGGTTGAAACTCGTTGGTCGCAAGGCTCGCCCGACAGGTGACGAAGTTGACCGCAATCCGCGCTCGCGTAGCGCGCTTCTGCGCGTCGCTGAAAAGGTCAGGTAAAGCGCGGTCGTGACGGCATGAATATCTTTACCGGCAAAGTACTTTTATTTGTCGTGCCGATACTCTGGTTTGGAGCGCTCGGCTCGGCTGCGGGCGCGATTTACTGCAAGCATCGCGCACGCGAGCTGTTCGTCGAGCTCGAGCAGTTGAATGCACGCCGGGATAATCTGGAAATCGAGTGGGGTCAGTTGCAGCTCGAGCAGAGCGCCTGGTCCACGCAAGCCTTCGTAGAGCGAGTCGCGAGCACCAAGCTACACATGGCGATGCCGCCTCCGAAGGAGATCGAGATCGTCGCCCCATGAAGAGCCGCAGGTCATTCGATGCACCGGGGTCGTTTCGCTGGCGGGCACACGTCCTTGTCGGCGTGCTTATTTGTGGCGCTTCGGCTCTGGTCTATCGCGCCGTCAATCTGACGCTGGTTGATCACACCTTCCTCGCAAAGGAGGGTGACGCTCGTTTTTCGCGTGTGGTACAGATCGCTGCTCACCGCGGCACGATCACCGATCGTTATGGCGAGCCGCTGGCGGTCAGCACGCCTGTGGACTCCATTTGGGTGAACCCAAAGGAGCTCGCTCTGGCGCCCGAGCAACTTCCCCGCCTGGCGGCCGCGCTGAAGCTGGATCGTCAGGAGCTGGCGCGACGTATCACGAGTAATCTGGATAGGGATTTCCTATATCTGGCCAGACATCGCGAGCCCTCAGAAGCGCAGCGAATCAAGGCCCTCGGTATCCCGGGGGTTTATCTTTCACGGGAGTATCGTCGTTACTACCCTTCGGGTGAGGTAGCGGGACACATTCTCGGCTTCACCAACGTTGACGACGCGGGCCAGGAAGGGCTCGAGCTGGCGTTCGATCATTGGCTCGCAGGAGAGAATGGCGCCAAGCGCGTCATCCAGGATCGCTACGGGCGCATCGTGCAGGACATTGAGAGCATCCGACCTGCGCGGCCGGGTCGCGATCTCGTGTTGTCTATCGACCTGCGTATCCAGTATCTCGCTTACCGCGAGCTCAAGGCGGCGATCCGCGACCAACGCGCCAGCTCCGGTTCGATCGTGGTCCTCGATATCGCCACGGGCGAGGTTCTCGCCATGGTGAATCAACCGGCCTACAACCCGAACGATCGAGAGCACCTCGCACCGGGCACATTCCGCAATCGTGCCGCCACCGATATTTTCGAGCCTGGCTCGTCCATGAAGCCATTCGTGGTCGCCGCAGCCCTGGCTTCCGGCAAATATGACGACCGCAGCATCATCGATACCTCGCCGGGCTTCATCCAAGTCGGCAGAGGCACGAAGCCGATCGAGGACGAGCACAACCTCGGCGCCATCAACATCGCGACCGTGTTGGCGAAGAGCTCGAACGTCGGCATGGCGCACATTGCGCTGAGCCTGCAGCCCGAGATCATCTGGAACACCCTGACGCGGCTCGGTTTCGGGCAGGTCACCACCAGCGGTTTCCCCGGGGAGTCCGCGGGTCTGATGCCGCAACTCGCGCAGTTGCGGCCGGTGGGCATCGCGTCCATGTCGCGGGGCTACGGGATTGCTGTAACTCCGCTGCAGCTCGCCCACGCGTACGCCACGATCGGAGCGGGCGGCATTGCGCGTCCGGTCTCATTTGTACGTGTCGATTCCGCACCTGGAGGCCAGCGCGTGCTCGAACAGCACACCTGTCTCGAGCTCGTTCACATGTTGGAGTCCGTCGTGGTCGCCGAAGGCGCCACTGGCAGGCGGGCGGCTATTCCGGGCTACCGTGTATCGGGAAAGACAGGCACTGCCTGGACGGCCTCGGCCGGCGGCTATTACTCGGACCACTTTAGAGCCGTGTTCGGGGGTGTCTCGCCGACGAGCAATCCAAGGCTCGCGGCCTTGGTTGTTCTCGACGATCCGAGCGCTGGTAAACACCAGGGTGGCGATGTCTCCGCTCCGGTGTTCTCGGCTGTGGTCGGTCAGGCGCTCCGTCTGTTGGCTGTTGCGCCCGATGAGCCCATCAACGGTCCGGACGATCTTCCTTCCACACCTAAGCCCGCCACGGTGCGGACCGCGGCACTGCGATGACCGGCGCCGACGCGCAACTCGAAAGCCTTCGCGTGGCGCACCCGCTCGCCGACCTGGCCGTCGGTCTGGCAGATGTGCCTGCCGACGTCGTGGTGAACGATGTGACACTCGACAGTCGGGCAGCGTTACCCGGCAGTCTGTTTCTGGCTTGCAAGGGGCGCACCCACCATGGGCTCAAGTTTGCCGAGCAAGCGGTGGCGCTCGGGGCACGTGCGGTGCTCTATGAGGACTCGCCGGACGCTGGTGCTCCCAAGTTCGGTCCGGGAGTTTTTGCGGCCGCTGTTCCAAAGTTGAGTCAACGCGTCAGTCTGATCGCCGATCGTTTCTTCGGCGCGCCATCGGAGGCGCTGACGACAGTCGGCATTACCGGAACCAATGGTAAGACTACCTGTGCCTGGCTGCTCGCTCAGGCGCTACAGTTTTGCGGGCGGCCTGCCGCGTACATGGGGACATTGGGGTACGGGCGACCGCCCACCGTGACACCTACCGAGCACACGACGTCCGATCCCGTCACTGTTCAGCGTCACCTCGCGGTCGTGAGGAGTCTTGGGGCAGAGTGCGTGAGCATGGAGGTCTCGTCCCACGCGATCGACCAGGACAGGGTCGCGTCTGTGCGCTTCAACACGGCGGCCTTCACGAATCTGACGCGTGACCATCTCGACTATCACGGCACGATGGAGGCTTACGGAGCGGCCAAAGCTCGCCTCTTCGCGTGGCCATCGCTCGTCAATCGAGTCATCAATATCGACGATCCGTTCGGCTTGCGGCTGGCCGAGCAGAGTTCGCCGGCACGGCTGATTGTCACCTCACAAAAAGGTGTCCAGAGCTCTGCCGGTCCTGTGCGGCACGCTGAATTCGTACGCGCGACTCGCGTGACGCCCGATCCCGCCGGTCTTGCCATCAGTGTGGACACGAGTTGGGGGTCTGCCGAGCTCACCGTGCGGCTGATCGGTGAATTCAACGTCGATAATGTCTTGACGGTGTTGGCCGTGCTCCTGGCGTGGAACATTCCATTGGCACAAGCCGTTAGAGCGCTCGAGCAGTGTCGGGCGGCCAGTGGCCGTATGGAGATGTTTGGTGGGCGGGGCTTGATACCGTTGGTGGTCGTTGACTATGCGCACACGCCAGATGCGCTGGCGAAGGCTCTTACAGCCGCACGATCGCACTGCCGCGGTCAGCTGCGGGTGGTTTTTGGCTGTGGTGGTGACCGTGATGCGGGTAAGCGGCCGCTGATGGGCGGGATAGCCGTGGAGCTCGCGGACGACATCATCATTACGGATGACAATCCTCGCACTGAGGATCCAGCGCGCATCGTGGCCGATATTGTTGCGGGCATTGCTGGCGCGGCGCCGACAGTTGTTGAGCACGACAGAGCCCTCGCGATTCGGATGGCTTTGCAGCGGTCCCTTCCGGATGACGTAGTGCTTGTCGCGGGCAAGGGTCACGAGGACTACCAGATTTACGGCCGTGAGCGTCGCCCATTCCTCGATCAGGCGATCGTTACTGACGCCCTCGAGAAGAGGCCGCGGGTATGAAGACGCTGGCGAACTTCTCTCAGCTGTGTGGCGGCCGCCTCAAAGGGGCGGATGCCCCGTATACGAGTGTCTCGTCCGATACGCGCACTCTCGGAAAAGGCGCATTGTTCATTGCCTTGCGCGGTCCTAACTTCGATGGCAATCAGTTTGTGGGCGCCGCTTTGGCCGCCGGCGCGGCCGGTGCTTTGGTGGATAGCGAGCAACCGGCCGCTCTTTCTCAAGTCATTGTCCCGGACACACAGGTTGCGCTCGAGCGTGCCGGTCACGAATGGCGTGAGCAGTTCAACATCCCCCTGGTGGGCGTCGCCGGCAGCAACGGCAAGACCACCGCGAAGGAAATGACCGCCGCCATTCTGAGTCAGATTGGTAATTGTCTTGCGACACGCGGCAACCTCAACAACCACATCGGCGTGCCGCTGACGCTGCTGAGGATCGAGCCAGCGAACCGGTATGCGGTCGTTGAGTTGGGTGCCAATCGGGGGGGCGAGGTTGCGCACCTGGTGCGGATCGCCAGGCCCACGGTCGGCATGATCACCAACGCGGGCGCGGAGCATCTGGAAGGTTTCGGCAGCATCGAGGGTGTCGCGCGGGCGGAAGGCGAGATGGTCGAAGGGCTCGCACCTGGCGCGACTGCCGTTATCAACGCCGACGATGAGTTCGCGGGCCTTTGGAAGAAGATGACCCCGGCGCGGGTCCTGACTTTCGGCGTGCGCGAGGCTGCGGACTTCAAGGCAGAAGATGTGCGTACGACAATTGGGCCTGAGGGCTTCCTGACTCAATTTACGCTCACCTGTCCACTGGGTCGCACCGCTGTAACCCTCCACATGGGAGGGCGTCACAACGTGTCGAATGCTCTGGCGGCTGCAGCTGCGGCATCGGCAGCCGGTGCGGGACTGAAAGAGATTGTCGCCGGGCTTGCAACCATGCGTGCCGTGGCCGGTCGACTGCAGTTCAAAAAGGCGCTGAGCGGCGCTTGGGTCATTGACGATTCGTACAACGCCAATCCGAGCTCCATGCAGGCCGGTATTGAAGTGCTCGCGGAGCTCGATGGCGCCAAGTGGCTCGTGATCGGGGACATGGCGGAGTTGGGCGAGTTCGCGCCGGCCGCACACACCGAGATCGGTGAGTTCGCCCGCGCGCGCGGCGTCGAGCGACTGTTTGCCATCGGCTCGTTGGCGAAGCTGGCGGTCGACAGGTTTGGTGCGGGAGGGCAGTGGCTTGCGGATGCGCAGGCACTTTCGGGTGCGCTCACGCAGGCGCTCGGGGCACTGGGCACGGCCTCAGCCGTGCGGATACTCATCAAAGGATCGCGTGTGAACCGGCTGGAAAAGGTCGTCGACACGCTGGTCCATGGATCAACTCAACAAACGGGTGGCCACTAAGTGCTCTATTGGCTAGCACAGCAGTTGACCAGCCGGATTTCCGGCTTCAATGTCTTTTCTTATCTGACTTTCCGGGCCATTCTGGCTACGGTCTCCTCGCTGGCCATCTCCCTGCTTGTGGGCCCGAGCATGATCGCGAAGCTGTCCCGGTATCAGATCGGGCAGGTCGTGCGCGATGACGGTCCGAAGACCCATCTGCCGAAGGCCGGCACGCCGACCATGGGCGGCGCGCTCATCCTCGTGACGACCTTGGTGAGCACCATTCTGTGGGCCGAGCCGTGGAACCGTCTCGTCTGGACAGTCATCGGTGTTACGTTCGCCTTCGGGCTCATCGGCTTCTACGACGACTATCTCAAGCTCGTCGTGCGCAATCCGAGGGGATTGATAGCACGGTGGAAATACTTCTACCAATCCGTGGCCGGACTGGCGACCGCCGCCACTCTATATTTCACGGCGACAAGCCCGCAGGAAACGACGTTATTCCTGCCTTTCTTCAAGACCTTTGCCGAGCCGCTGTCGGCCTTCGGGTTCATTCTCGGGGCTTACCTGATGATTGTTGGTATGAGCAATGCGGTGAATCTCACCGATGGGCTCGACGGGCTGGCGATCATGCCGGCGGCGTTGGTCGCCGCCGCTTTGGGCATCTTTGCTTACGCCAGCGGGAATGCAGTGTTCGCGCACTATCTGCAGATTCCTGAGATCCGTGGCGCCGGTGAGCTGTTGATTTTCTGTTCGGCGCTCGCCGGGGCGGGCCTGGGTTTCCTGTGGTTCAACTCCTATCCGGCGCAGGTCTTCATGGGTGATGTCGGGGCGCTCGCCATTGGAGCCGCGCTCGGTGTCATAGCCGTGATCGTGCGTCAGGAGTTCGTTGCGTTGTTCATGGGCGGGGTGTTCGTGATGGAGACCGCGTCCGTCATTCTGCAGGTGGCCTCCTTCAAGCTCACCGGCAAGCGCATCTTCAAGATGGCGCCCATCCACCATCACTTCGAGCTCAAGGGCTGGCCGGAGCCGAAGGTGATTGTGCGTTTTTGGATTATTTCCCTGCTGCTGGTGCTGGCAGGATTGGCGACGTTGAAATTGCGATGAGTGTGACTGCCGCAAAGCCAGGTTACGCCGTGATTGTGGGGTTGGGTCGCACCGGGTTCTCCTGTGCGCGCCACCTGCACGCGCGTGGCTGGCGCGTGGCCGTTACGGATACGCGGCAAAAGCCGCCGGAGCTGGTGCGACTGGCCGAATTGGACGCGCGCATTCCGGTGAGTGTCGGTGGGCTGGATGCTCAGCTGCTGGATGGTGCCGATCTGGTTGTCGCATCCCCCGGGGTTTCGCTCGCGGAGCCGTTCTTCGCGCAGGCCCGCCGTCGCGGGGTGGAAGTTGTCGGCGACATCGAGTTGTTTGCCCGCGTGGTCGACGCCCCTGTGGTCGGAATTACCGGAACCAACGGCAAGAGCACGGTGACCACCCTCGTTGGGCGGATGGCCGAGCGCGCGGGGTTGCGGGTGCGTGTGGGCGGGAATCTCGGCGAGCCAGCTCTGGATTTGCTCGCGCAACCGGCCGCGAGTGCGCCGACTCAGCTTTACGTTCTCGAGCTCTCCAGCTTTCAGCTAGAGGCGACGACATCGCTTTCTCTCAAGGCTGCGGTCGTCCTCAATGTTACGCCCGATCACCTGGATCGGTATGCCAGTGTAGAAGAGTACGCCGCTGCGAAAGCGCGCATCTTCGCCCGGTGTGAGACCGCCGTAATCAACCTTGATGACCCGCTGGTCGTCGCGATGCCGAGGCCGGGTCATAACACGGTGAGCTTTTCGCTCCGTGCGTCCCTCGGTGCGGACTACCAGGTCTCCATGCGCGATGGCGAATGGTGGCTCGCGCGCCGGGATGAGCCACTCATGCCCGTATCGGCGATGAAGATCAAAGGACTGCACAACGCCGCAAATGCACTTGCCTCGCTTGCGTTGGGAGACGCGCTGGGGCTGCCGATGCCGGCTATGTTGGAAGCGCTGGCTTCTTTCCCTGGCTTGCCCCACCGCTCGCAATGGGTCGCCGACGTTCGCGGCGTCACCTACATCAACGACTCCAAGGGCACGAACGTCGGCGCGACCATTGCTGCTGTCAGCGGAATGGGAGGCCCACTGGTCATGATTGCCGGAGGCGATGGTAAGAACCAGGACTTCGCGGAGCTCGCGGTTGCTTTCCGCGGAAAGGTCCGCCACACCGTGCTGATCGGCCGCGATGCTGCAGCTATTGCGACGGCACTAAAAGGAGTGTGCACGCTCGAGACCTGCGGTTCACTGGAAGAGGCGGTACGAGTTGCCGCGAGGGCAGCGCAGCCGGGTGACACCGTGTTGCTTTCACCCGCGTGTGCGAGCCTCGACATGTTCCGCGACTACACCCATCGTGGTGCGGTGTTCACTCAAACCGTGAAGGAGCTGGCGGCATGAATAGCGTCGTCGCTGGCTCACCGATGACCTTCGCGCGCTCGAGCGGCCGAGGGGGCGGTGTTCACCTTGATGCGGTGACCATAGCGCTGGTGCTCGCCATCTCGCTGCTCGGTTTGGTCATGGTCACTTCGGCTTCAGTCTCGATCGCCAGCAAAGAGAGCGGTGAGACTTTTTATTACCTCGAGCGGCAGCTGCTGTTGATGCTGATGGGCGGTTTGGGCGCGGCGCTCGTGTTCTGCATTCCGACGCAGGCGCTCGAGCGGCTCTCGGTTCCGTTGCTCATCACGGCGCTCCTTCTTCTATTCGCGGTCCTCGTGCCGGGGTTGGGCCATTCCGTGAACGGCAGCCGGCGTTGGCTGCGTATCCTGACCATGAATTTTCAGGTGTCGGAGCTCGCTCGCGTGCTCGTCCTCATTTACGTCGCGAGCTATGCGGTGCGGCGGGAGGAAGAGCTTCGTAGCACCTTCACGGGTCTGATCAAGCCTCTGGGGCTGCTCTGCTGCGCCGGAGCGTTGTTGCTCATCGAGCCGGATTTCGGGGCGGCGACCGTTCTCTTCGCAACGGGCTTCGGTGTGTTGTTCCTCGGTGGCGCCCGGTTGCGCTACGTGGTGGCGACGACGCTCTTCGCGGCCGCGGGCTTTGCCGCGTTGGCGTTGAGCTCGGGTTACCGTGTTCGCCGGCTCAAGGCGTTTCTCGATCCCTGGGCCGATCCCTACAACACAGGCTTCCAGCTCACGCAGTCGTTGATCGCGATCGGGCGTGGACAGTGGTTCGGCGTCGGGCTCGGCGAGAGTGTGCAGAAGCTGTTCTATCTCCCAGAGGCGCACACCGACTTTCTGTTCGCGGTGCTCGCTGAGGAGCTTGGTCTCGCCGGCGTGTTGCTGACATTGGCTCTGTTTCTCGGGCTCGTTTGGCGCAGCTTCTATATCGCCCGTCTTGCTTCGGACGCGGGTTTGAAATTCCAGGCCTATCTCGCAGCAGGTTTCGGGCTCTGGTTGGGCATTCAGGCGTTCATCAACATCGGCGTGAACATGGGCGTGCTGCCGACGAAGGGACTGACGCTGCCGCTGATGAGCTACGGGCGCTCGAGCCTGATCGTGTCGCTGGTATGGGTGGGCTTGCTCCTGCGGGTGTATCACGAGGCGATGATGGAGAAGCGCGGTTCGGCGACGGTGCGCCAGCGCTCGAGTGTGTTGGGCGATCGGGCGGCCGCGGCGCGTGCGCGTTCGCCTGTGCAGCGCGATTTGCTGGACGACGAAGAGGAGGGGGATGCAGCGTGAGCGAGCGCCCCATTCTCGTTATGGCTGGCGGTACTGGCGGGCACGTTTTCCCGGCGCTCGCGCTCGCCCGCATGCTGCGGGAGAAATCGATCGAAGTTGTCTGGCTCGGGACGCAGCGTGGGCTCGAAGCGCGCATCGTTCCGGCGGCAGGCATTCCCATCGAGTGGCTTTCTGTAGGCGGCTTGCGGGGCAAGGGCTTTATGACCTTGCTCGCAGCGCCGTTTCGACTGGTGAAGGCACTGGTTCAGGCATTGCGTGTCATGTCACGCCATCGCCCGGTTGTGGTGGTCGGTCTCGGCGGCTTCGTTACGGGCCCCGGCGGTGTGGCGGCGTGGCTCACCGGTCGTCCGCTCGTTATCCACGAGCAAAACGCCATCGCTGGCTTCACAAACCGCTGTCTCTCGCATCTGGCGCGGGAAGTTCTGGAGGCGTTTCCCAACAGCTTTGGGCGCGACGTCAAGGCGCGCGTCATTGGTAACCCGGTTCGCGAGGACATCAGTGCGGTGCCGCCACCGTCAGCGCGCTTCGCGTCACGCACCGGAGCCATTCGCATTCTGGTCATCGGTGGCAGTCTAGGTGCCGTGCGGCTCAACGCCGTGGTGCCGTTCGCTCTCGCAAAGCTAGCGGGTACAATGACGTTCGACGTACGCCATCAGGCCGGCGAGCGTTGGATCGAGGCGGGTCGTCAGAGTTACGCTGCTGCCGGCGTACGAGCTGACGTGCGGCCCTTTATCGAGGATATGGCAGAGGCGTACGGATGGGCGGACCTGGTGATCTGTCGCGCCGGCGCGCTCACCGTGTCCGAGCTCGCCGCTGTTGGAGTTGGTGCCATCCTGGTGCCTTTCCCTGCGGCAGTGGACGACCACCAAACGCACAACGCGCAATATCTGGTTCGCGAAGGCGCGGCGCTGTTGATCGCTGACCGCGCGCTGACTGCCGACCGGCTGGCTGATGAGTTGAAGCAGCTGTGCGCCGGTCGCGGCAAACTGTTGGCTATGGCCGAACGCGCCCGGCAGCTTGCCAAACCCTACGCGACGCAAGAGCTGACTGCCTCTTGCATGGCGCTCGCAAAGGGGGCCGCATGAGCAACGAGGAGAAGCGGTCCTCGCCTACGCCGATGGACACGGCGGCCTCTACCGGTGCGCACCCTCGCCGTCGCGCCACTGACCGGCGCGAGCGCATGCGCCGCATCAATACAATTCACTTCGTCGGTATCGGCGGCAGTGGTATGTGTGGTATCGCTGAGGTGCTGCTCAATCTGGGCTACGCCGTGCAAGGTTCTGACATGAAAGCGACGTCCGTGACGAAGTCGCTTTCGGCATTGGGTGCCCGCATCACTTTAGGGCACGTCGCTGAGAACATTGTCGGAGCCGACGTAGTCGTCGTGTCTGGAGCAATTGCCAGAGGCAACCCGGAAGTCGATGCGGCGCTAGAGCAACGCATCCCTGTCGTGCCGCGCGCCGAGATGCTGGCCGAGCTGATGCGCTTCCGCTATTCCGTCGCGGTTGCCGGCACACACGGCAAGACGACGACGACGAGTCTCGTGGCGAGTGTTCTTGCCGAAGGCGGCGAGGACCCGACATTCGTCATCGGCGGTCTCTTGAAGAGTGCGGGCAGCAACGCTCGCCTCGGTACAGGCCGTTACCTTGTTGCCGAGGCCGATGAAAGCGACGCCTCGTTCACGCGCTTGCAACCACTGATCGCTATCGTTACCAACATCGACAACGATCACCTCGCGACTCATGGTGGCGATTTCGAGTTACTGAAGGAAAGCTTCCTCGATTTTCTGCACAACCTGCCGTTCTACGGACTAGCCGTGCTGTGTATCGATGACGAGAACGTCCGCAGCATCCTGCGTCGGGCGGGCCGTCCGATTCTGTCCTATGGACTGGCACCGACCGCGGATGTGCGGGCCGAAAACATTCGCCGCAACGGATTGCAGACCCACTTCGACGTCGTGCGCCCTTCCGGAGCGCCGCTTGCGGTGACGGTCAATCTGCCCGGGCACCACAACGTGCTCAACTCCCTTGCGGCGATCGCCGTCGGCATCGAGCTGGGAGTGGACGATGCCGCGATTCAGCGCGCTCTCGCCAATTTCCAAGGCGTCGAGCGTCGCATGCAACATGTCGCCGACGTCCGGACTGCTCTGGGCCGGGTGACCATCGTTGACGACTACGGTCACCATCCCACCGAAGTCGCGGCCACGCTGGAAGCGTTGCGCCAGGGTTATCCGGGCCGCCGCCTCGTTCTGGCGTTCCAGCCGCACCGCTATAGCCGAACGCATGACCTCATCGACGATTTCGGCAAGGTGCTCTCGTCGGTGGATGTTCTGTTGGTTACGGAGGTTTATGCCGCTGGCGAGGCCCCGATTGCCGGAGCCGACGGCCGCGCTATCTGTCGCGCTGTGCGCAGCCGGGGACAGGTCGAGCCGCTGTTCGTCGACAAGGTCGAGGAGCTGGCGGAATCGCTCAAGGATGTCATTCGCGACAGCGATGTCATCGTAACCATGGGCGCTGGCAACATCACCGCAGTTGCGCACGGCCTGCCGGAGCGCTTCGCTGATCTGTTGCCTGCCGGCCCGGGGGGTATCGCGTGACCATAGCGGTACCTCAGGAATTCACCCTGCGCGTGCGGCGCGACGAGCCGATGAGCCGTCACACCTCATGGCACGTTGGCGGCCCCGCGGAACTGTTTTTCAATCCGCGTGACCGCAACGACCTCGTGGCCTTCCTCAAGGTGTTGCCGGACGCAGTGCCGATCCAATGGATCGGGCTCGGCAGCAATCTGTTGGTTCGCGACGGCGGCTTGAAGGGCGTCGTCATCAGTACGCATGGCACCCTCGACCGTTTCGACCGACTCAATCAGACCCAGGTCTACGGCGAGGCGGGTCTGGCTTGCGCGCGCATCGCCAAACAATGCATCAAGTGGGGACTCGGCCCCGCAGAATTCTTCGCGGGAATTCCCGGAACGTTGGGTGGTGCGTTGGCCATGAACGCTGGCGCCTTCGGCGGCGAGACTTGGCGCCACGTGGTCGAAGTTGAAACCATCGATCGCAAAGGACAGGTGCACACCCGGCCGCTGAGTGAGTTCAAAGTCAGCTACCGGCAGGTGGTCGCACCGGTGCCCGATGAATGGTTCGTGTCAGCCAGGCTGACCTTCGACTGTGCTCCGGGCGTCAACGAGGCTCAGGTGCGTGAGCTGCTCGAGCGCCGCAAGGCGTCCCAGCCGATTGGGGAATGGAGCTGCGGCTCGGTATTTACCAACCCGCCCGGTAATCACGCCGCGCGCCTTATTGATTCTGCCGGGTTAAAAGGCTTCCGCGTTGGTGGCGCCTCGGTGTCCGAAAAGCACGCCAACTTCATCATCAACCATGGAGAGGCGACGGCGGCGGATCTGGAGCGCCTCATTCAACACGTGCAGGACGCGGTGGAGCGGATGCACGGCATTCGGTTGCATCCGGAAGTGCGTATCGTGGGGGAGGCCGCCTGATGCGTCGCGCCGGCCGTCTCCAATACGAGCCCACTCTCCTGCGAAGAGTCGCTGACGCGAAGGACTTCGGTCGCGTCGCTGTACTGTGCGGCGGAGACTCCAGCGAGCGCGAGATTTCGTTGTTGTCGGCTAACGCCGTGTTGGAGGCTCTGAAGAGTCGTGGCGTGGACGCGCATGCCTTTGATCCGCGCGATCGCGCTCTTGCGTCGCTCCTCGATGAGCGCTTCGACCGTGTCTGGATCGCTCTGCACGGTCCGGGAGGCGAGGACGGAACGCTGCAGGGCGCTCTCGAGTATCTCGGTGTTCCCTACACGGGCAGCGGTGTCATGGGCTCCGCCATCGGTATGGATAAGTTGCGCACCAAGCGCCTTGCGCAGGCGATCGGTGTCGCAACCGCGGATTTTGTGGTGCTGCGCGGTCCTGAGGATTTTGAGATCGCGCTCGATCGGCTGGGCTTGCCGCTCATTGTGAAGCCCGCGACTCAGGGTTCGAGCGTTGGTATGACGAAGGTCGAAACCCAGTCCGATCTCGCGCGTGCCTATGAAGCGGCGGCGGCGTTGGAGAGCAGTGTCTTCGCCGAGCCGTGGATTACGGGCAAGGAATTTACGGTCGCGGTACTGCAGAATCGTGCATTACCGTCGATCCGGATCGAGACACCCAAGACGTTCTACGACTATGAGGCGAAGTACTTCCGCGACGATACGCGTTACTTCTGCCCCTCCGGGCTCTCGAATCAGGCGGAGCAACATCTGGCGAACCTCGCCCTTGCGGCCTTCGACGCCATTGGCGCCTCAGGCTGGGGCCGCGCGGATTTCATGGCGGACGCGACCGGCCGGCCGCTGCTTCTGGAAGTCAACACCATCCCCGGCATGACGAGCCACAGCCTGGTTCCCATGGCGGCACGCGCCGCTGGAATCGAGTTCGACGAGTTGGTCTGGCGCATCCTGGAGACGAGCTTTACCCGGAGCGCGCGGCAATGATGGCGCGACCGAAGAATCGCCGTAAGCAGACAGAGCGCCGCTGGCGCCCGCCGCAGCTCAACTGGCGCGCGCTGGGAATTTCCCTGGGCGGGTTTCTCGGCATCTGTGCCGCCGCGGGTCTGGTCGTCTGGGCTCTCGATCAGCCGATCCAGACTGTTTCAGTCTCGGGTCGTTTCCAACGGGTGGCGCCCGTTGACGTTGAGCGCGTCGTCAAGGAGCGGGTGCGCGGTGCGGGCCTGCTCACGGTGGATCTCGACGCCGTCCATCGGGCGCTCCACACCATCCCTTGGGTTGACGCCGTCAGCGTGCAGCGTGCGTGGCCCCGTGGTTTGAACGTGCTTGTGATCGAGCAAGTTGCCGCTGCCAAGTGGGGCGAGCGCGGCTTGCTCAACACGCGCGGCGAGTTGTTTGCGACCGACGAGCGGCACATGCCGCCGGAGCTGGCGCAGCTCTCCGGGCCGGAAGGCAAGGAAGCGGAGGTTGCGCAGCGTTATCTCGCTGCGCAGGGGCGTCTCCAACAGGCGGGGCTGCGCCTCACCGCGGTGCGGCTCGACGCCCGCGGAGCCTGGGAGTTCGATCTCGCCAATGGCGTGACCGTGCGGCTCGGACGCCGCCAGGTCGACGAACGGTTCGAAAAATTCATTACCGCGGCGTTGAAGCTAGTGACTCAACGCGGCGACGACATTCTGTATATCGACATGCGTTACACAAACGGTTTTGCAGTCGGCTGGCGCAGTAACACACCGCACGCCGCAACGGGTGGAAACGGTGGCCGCAATGCTTAAGCGCTCGGAAAGAAATCTCATTGTCGGCCTCGACATCGGCACCTCCAAGGTCGTGGCCCTGGTCGGCGAGGTCGGTCTCGACGGCTCGATCGAGGTGTTGGGCCTGGGCTCGCAGCCCTCGCGCGGCCTCAAGAAGGGTGTCGTAGTCAACATCGAGTCCACGGTGCAGTCCATCCAACGGGCCGTCGAGGAGGCGGAGCTGATGGCCGGGTGCGAGATTCACTCGGTGTTCGCCGGAATCGCCGGCAGCCACGTGCGCAGTCTCAACTCGCACGGTGTCGTGGCTATCCGCGACAAGGAAGTCACCCAAAGCGATGTCGAGCACGTCATCGATGCGGCCAAGGCGGTTGCCATCCCGGCGGATCAGAAGATTCTGCATGTGCTTCCGCAGGAGTTCATCGTCGACGGTCAGGAAGGGATCCGCGATCCGATCGGTATGTCGGGCGTGCGCCTGGAGGCGAAGGTGCACATCGTGACCGGCGCCGACAGCGCCGCGCAGAACATCGAGAAGTGCATCCAGCGCTGCGGGCTCGAAGTGGATGACGTCGTGCTCGAGCAGCTCGCTTCGAGCTTCGCCGTGCTGACGGAGGACGAGAAGGAGCTGGGTGTTTGTCTCGTCGACATCGGCGGCGGCACCACCGACCTGGCGGTGTTTGCCAATGGCGCGATCCGCCACACGGCGGTGATTCCCATCGCCGGCGACCAGGTTACCAACGACATCGCGGTGTCCATGCGGACGCCGACGCAATACGCGGAAGACATCAAGATCCGCTACGCCTGCGCGCTGTCGCAGCTCGCCAACCCCGACGAGAGCATCGAAGTGCCGAGCGTCGGTGATCGGCCTGCGCGCCGGCTTGCGCGCCAAACCCTCGCCGAGATCGTCGAGCCGCGTTATGAGGAGTTGTTCGGGCTCGTACGCGAGGAGCTGCGTCGCAGCGGCTTCGAGGAAGTGATCGCAGCCGGCATCGTTCTGACAGGCGGCAGCGCCAAGATGGAGGGCGCGATCGAGCTCGCCGAGGAAGTCTTTCACGTGCCCGTCCGACTCGGCCTGCCACAGTCCGTGCAGGGCCTGTCGGAGGTGGTGCGCAATCCCATTTTTTCAACGGGTGTTGGGTTACTGCTCTACGCCCGTGACAACGCTATGCCCGTACGTCGCGGGCGCTCCCTGGGCGGGAACGCAAAATCGGTGCTCGACCGGATGCGTTCGTGGTTCCAGGGTAACTTTTGAAGCTGACAGACAAGTAAGAGGAGCGCGAAAACATGTTTGAATTGATGGACGCGTATAGCCAGAGCGCCGTCATCAAGGTGATCGGTGTGGGCGGCGGCGGGGGGAATGCCGTGGCACACATGGTCACCAGTGGTATCGACGGCGTTGAGTTCATGTGCATCAACACTGACGCGCAGGCCCTGAAGCACGCCAAGGTCAAGACGGCGCTGCAGATCGGCTGCAACATCACCAAGGGACTCGGCGCAGGCGCCGACCCTGAAATCGGCCGGCAGGCGGCGATGGAGGATCGTGATCGCATCGTCGAGCTCGTCGAAGGCTGCGACATGTTGTTCATCACGTGCGGCATGGGCGGCGGCACCGGGACAGGGGCTGCCCCTGTGGTGGCGCAGGTCGCTAAGGAGCTGGGTATTCTCACCGTCGCGGTGGTGACCAAGCCGTTCGAGATGGAAGGCAACAAGCGTTCGTTCGTGGCGGATCACGGGATTTCCGAGCTCGGCAAGTACTGCGACTCGCTGATCACCATCCCCAACCAGAAGCTGCTCACCGTGCTCGGGCCCCAGACCACACTGCTGGATGCCTTCAAGTCGGCGAATCAGGTTCTGCAGGGTGCGGTGCAGGGTATCGCGGAGCTCATCACGCGTCCCGGCCTCATCAACGTGGACTTCGCAGACGTGCGCACGGTCATGGCCGAGACCGGGATGGCCATGATGGGATCGGGTGCCGCGAGTGGCGAGAATCGCGCCAAGGAAGCTGCGGAAATGGCCGTTTCCTCACCGCTGCTGGAGGATATCAACCTGGCAGGCGCGCACGGCATCCTGGTCAACGTCACGGCGGGTATGGATCTGTCGATCGGCGAATTCCAGGAAGTCGGCAACATCGTGAAGCAGTTTGCTTCGGAGGATGCGACGGTCGTCGTCGGTACGGTCATCGACCCCGAGCTGTCGAACATGGTGCGTGTCACGGTAGTCGCGACCGGTCTCGGACGCCCTGCCGCTGCCGTTCGTCCGCCGTCGACTCAGACTCGAGAGCGTGACGCGGCTCCGGCCCGCGACGCCCATCACCCTCATCATCGCGAGCCGAGCCGTGGTGAGCCGTCGATGCGCGTAGTGCGCCGCAGCCCGATGTCGACCAGCGACTATGCTGCGCTCGACAAGCCCACGGTCCAGCGTCAGAGAGCAGTCGGTGACGGGCTGCGTAACGACACGGATCCGGAGGATTTGCTGGATATTCCGGCGTTCCTGCGCAGGCAGGCTGACTGAGGTAAGTGGGGATGGGGGGCAAGTCCCCCCAAGATGTCTGCCGGGAAGCAACAGTCGAGCTCGGTGCGCTTTGTCCACAGGTCTTGACCTTTGTACAAAGCGCCACAACGTAGGGGTGTCGCGCTCAGGCGGAAGCATGGAGCGGTGTTTTCGCCTGTGATAGGTTAGCGTGCTCGGTGTGAAATCGTGTGTGGGGAGCGCCTCCTTCGTGGGGCGCGCCGCTGCTACGGACCGGGCGCTGCCTGCCGCGGGTGCGGGAAAGTAGCGGAACTGAAGCATTTGTGGCTTCGGGTCATCCTTCTTGCGCCGTGGAGCGTTGAGAGAATGAGGAAAAAGCAGTAGAAAAGCATGGTCGGACAGCGGACGCTCAAAAACTCGATTCGCGCCACAGGCGTGGGGCTGCACACAGGCAAGAAGGTGCTGATGACCCTACGGCCGGCCGGCCCGGATGAGGGCATTGTGTTCCGCCGCACCGATCTGCCTGAAGGTACCGATATTCGTGCTCACGCGACGAATGTGGGCGATACCCTGCTCGGAACCACGCTCGGCAAGGGAGAGCACCGGGTCTCTACGGTCGAGCATCTGCTGTCGGCTTTCGCCGGGCTGGGGATCGACAATGCCGTGGTGGAGCTCAGTGCTCCCGAAGTCCCCATCATGGATGGCAGCGCGGGCCCCTTCGTGTTTCTGCTGCAGTCGGCGGGAATCGAGGAGCAGCGTCGGCCGAAGCGTTTCATTCGCGTCAAGAAGCGGCTGAAAGTCGAAGACGGCGACAAGTGGGCGCAGTTCGAGCCCTTCGACGGCTTCAAGGTGAATTTCGAGATCGAATTCAACCATCCGATTTTCAAGCGCCGCGCGCAGCGGGCGTCCATGGATTTCTCCACGACGTCCTATCTGAAGGAAGTCAGCCGTGCGCGCACTTTCGGCTTCATGCGCGACCTCGAGACCTTGCGGTCACGCAATCTCGCTCTCGGCGGCAACCTCGACAACGCCATTGTGCTCGATGAGTTTCGTGTGCTGAACGAGGACGGCCTGCGCTACGAGGACGAGTTCGTGAAGCATAAAATCCTCGATGCGATCGGGGATCTGTACCTGTTGGGACACAGTCTGATCGGTGAATTCAGCGGCCATAAGTCCGGCCACGCTCTCAACAACAAGCTGCTGCGCGCCCTGCTCGCTGATGTCTCTACGTGGGAAGAGGTCGTGTTCGAGTCGTACGCGGACGCGCCGATCTCCTACATCGAGGCTCCGGTCCTGCCGTTATCGGGCGAATAGCGCTGGCGGGCGAATGACGCGCGCTCACGATTTCGCGCCGCGCGGTAATACCCGGACATTTATCACCGTGATGCCTGGATCGGCAGCGCGGATCTGTGACTCCATCTCCAGCACGAAATAACGCAGTCGCGCCGACCACGCGGCCGACTCCGCGAACAGCACCAATACGCCGTCGCGCTCCACCACCCCAGTCATTTTTCCCCTGATTTCCTCAGGTAAATGCGTCTCGAGCCAGTTTCGCCAGAAATCCTGGCGGGACACCTGAGCCGTGACGCGCTTCAAGGTCGGTGTCATTTTGGACAGAATGGCTTTAACAGAATCCGTCTGATTTGACAGACGGGAACCTGCTGCGCTTCGAATTCGAGACCCATCGCGCTTGTTTCGTCGCGGCATATTCGGCATATTCTTTTGTGCTGATTGGGCAAACCCGCCGAAAGGCGGGGACGCAAAGCCACCGGTCTAAAGCGAGGAGCCATGACAGCGGGGTTGCCAGCGGGACGCAAGCTGATTGTCTGCGATGAACGAGAACAAGGCGATGAACGCCGGCCTCGAGTTCGGACACCCAGACCGCGTTACCTGTCTGCCAGTAGGGGATCGAATGTCACGCCACCACCTGGCGTCCCGGCCGCCCTCTTTCCGGCAGCCCTGTACAAATTGTGCTGCACTCGGGAGCGCAGGGCATGAACATTATTCTTTTTTCCAAGCGCGAAGGGCGCGCACGACAATTTGATCTCGCGCACCCGGTGACGCTCGGAATCGTTGCGACGCTGGCGCTCGGCATCCTGGGCACCGCCTTCGCGTTGGGTCTGCAGTTAGGCAGCGGCCATACGCGGACTCTCGCTCTAGGGGAGTCTTCTCACTGGGCCTCCGTTCTGGCCGAGCAGAAGAGTCAGATCGCGGAGCTCAAGGGCCAAGTACAGGAGCGCGTCGACGCCATGGCCATGCGCCTCGGCGAAATCAATGCGCATGTCATCCGGCTCGATGCCTTGGGTAAGCGCCTCACCGAGATGGCGGATATCGATAACCGCGAATTCGACTTTGGCCGTGATCCGCCGAGCGGTGGACCCGAGGCGGATGGCGAGGGCGTGAGCGCACAGATTCCGGATCTGTCGCAGATGGTCTCGGCCCTGGAGAAACGTGTCGACCTGCGCGACTCGCAACTTGCCGCGCTGGAGAATGTGATTCTCGCGCGCGAGCTAAAAGCTCAGATTCATCCTGAAGGGCGCCCGGTCACCGGCGGCTTTATTTCTTCCTACTTCGGCGAGCGCGAGGATCCGTTCAGCGGTCATGAGGCCTACCACAAGGGTGTGGACTTCGCTGGCACCGTAGGCTCGAACGTTATCGCGGTTGCCGCGGGCGTGGTCACCTGGGCCGGCGAGCGAACTGGATACGGCAACCTTGTCGAGATCAACCACGGCGACGGCTTCGTGACCCGCTACGCGCATAACGCGCGCACGCTGGTGCAGGTCGGCCAGACGGTGAAGCGGGGCGAGTCGGTGGCTCTCATGGGATCGACCGGTCGATCGACCGGACCTCATGTCCACTTCGAGGTGCTGCGCAACGGCCGCCAGGTCGATCCTCTGTCGTTCATCGGTCGCTGAGACGAAAGGCGGCGGCGGGGCGCGGCCTTCGCGTCTATGCCGCTTTTCGCGCCAGTGATCGCTTGACCTGCTCCAAAGTCGCCCCCAGGTAGCGTAGAACCAATTGGGCGCGGTACGCGTCTATTGCGTACAATACGCCGCTTTCGAAAAGCCCGGCCCTTCGCATAAGCGCTTGTCGGGACACATATTTCGTTTCAGGACTGTCAAGTGCTGCACCTTCTCACGCGTGTTTTTGGCAGCCGCAACGAGCGTCTCGTCCGCGGTTACGGCCGCTACGTGCGCGCCGCTGCCGAGCTGGAGTCATCTGTTCAACGCTTGAGCGATGATGACCTGCGCGGCAAGACCGCGGAGTTTCGTCGTCGTTTGCAGGAAGGCACATCCCTCGACGATCTGTTGCCCGAGGCATTCGCGGTGGTGCGGGAGGCCGCGCAGCGCGCGCTGAAGATGCGGCACTTCGATGTGCAGCTCATCGGCGGCACTGTGCTGCACAAGGGAATGATTGCCGAGATGCGCACCGGCGAAGGCAAGACGCTGATGGCGACCTTGGCGGCGTACCTCAACGCGTTGCCGAGCGAGGGCGTTCACATCGTTACGGTGAATGAGTACCTCGCGCAGCGCGACGCGGACTGGATGGCCCCGGTCTATCGCTTTCTCGGCCTCACCGTCGGTGTGATCAAGAACTCGCAGAGCGCGCAGGAAAAGCGCGACGCTTATGCGTGCGACATCACCTACGGCACCAACAACGAGTTCGGCTTCGACTATCTGCGCGACAACCTCGCATTCCGGCTCGAGGATAAGGTGCAGCGTGGCCTGGCCTACGCGGTGGTCGACGAGGTCGACTCGATTCTCATCGACGAGGCGCGTACTCCGCTCATCATTTCCGGTCCGGCGGAAGAGAGCACGGAACTTTATTCGCGTATCAACAAGCTGGTCCCGCGGCTGACCAAACAGCTGCAGGAGGACGGGCCTGGCGATTACTCCGTCGAAGAGAAGACCAAACAAGTCCACATCACGGAGGAAGGGCACGAGCACGTCGAGCAATTCATGCTGCAGGATGGACTGCTGCGTGAAGGCGAGAGTCTGTACGATCCCGCCAACATCCGGCTCATGCATCACTTGAATGCGGCGCTGCGTGCGCACGCGTTATATCGAAGGGATGTCGAGTACATCGTTCGTAGCGGCGAAGTCATCATCGTGGATGAGTTCACCGGCCGCACTATGCAGGGGCGCCGTTGGTCCGACGGTCTGCACCAGGCGGTTGAAGCAAAGGAAGGGGTGCGTATCCGCGAGGAGAACCAGACGGTCGCCTCGATCACCTTCCAGAACTACTTCCGCCTCTACAAGAAGCTGGCTGGCATGACCGGTACCGCGGATACCGAGGCGCCGGAGTTCCTGCAGATTTACGGTCTGGAAGTGGTGGTGATTCCGACTCACCGGCCGATGATCCGCAAGGACATGTCTGACTTCGTCTATCTCACTCAGAACGACAAGTTCAAAGCGATCATCGAGGACATTCGCGATTGTGTGGAGCGCGAGCAGCCCGTGCTCGTCGGTACCACCTCGATCGAGACATCGGAGTATCTCTCCGGACTGCTGAAAGCCGAGAAGATCCCGCACGAAGTGCTGAACGCCAAACAGCACGAGCGTGAGGCGACGATCGTGGCGCAAGCGGGCCGACCGGGTGCGATAACCATTGCCACCAACATGGCTGGTCGCGGTACCGACATCGTGCTGGGCGGCAAGCTCGAGTCCGACATAACGGACGCAGGTGAAATCGACGAAGCAACTCGCCAGAGTCTGCGAGCACAATGGCAGGAGCGGCACGACAAGGTACTGGCCTCCGGTGGTCTGCACATCGTCGGTACGGAGCGTCACGAGTCTCGGCGTATCGATAACCAGCTGCGCGGCCGTTCTGGACGCCAGGGTGACCCGGGCTCGAGCCGCTTCTATCTCTCGATGGAAGACAACCTCATGCGCATCTTCGGCGATCCGAATCGCACGAAGCGGCTGCTGCAAATGGCCGGCATGAAGGAAGGCGAGGTGATCGAGAGCGGCATGCTCACCCGCCAGATCGAGAAGGCGCAGCGCAAAGTCGAGTCCCACAACTTCGATATCCGCAAGCAACTCCTGCTGTTCGACGACGTCGCCAACGACCAGCGCAAGGTCGTCTACCAACAGCGCACCGAGATCATGGGGACCGATGACCTCTCCGCCGCGGTGCTCGGCATCATGGAGGAAGCGGTCGGTACGCTCATCGATCAGCATTTGCCTAAACACGGTTCCACTACGGACTGGGACGTGCAGGGCCTGTCCGAGTCGATGCTGCGGGACTTCAACGTCGCTGTCGATCCGAAGGCATGGCTTGCTCAGGAGCCGGAGCTGGAGGAGGGGGCATTGCGGAAGCGCATTGTCGCCGCGGCTCACGATGCCTATCAGGCGCGAGCGACGCGCTATGGTCCGGAAATCATGCGTCACATCGAGAAAGAGGTGATGCTCAAGATGTTGGATCAGCATTGGCGCGAGCATCTGGCTGCCATGGACTATCTGCGCCAGGGCATCCATTTGCGTGGCTATGCTCAGAAGGACTACCGGTTCGAATACAAGCGCGAAGCCTTTGAGTTGTTCGCGGCCATGCTCGATCGGGTGAAGTTCGAAACGGTGTCGTTCCTGTCAAAGATCGAAATCCGGACCGCCGAGGAAATCGAGCGCGAGGAAGAAGAGCGTCGTCAGCGCCTGATGCGGGCACTGCAAGCGCAGCACGCCGAGGCTCAGTCAGTACTTTCCGCAGACGCCGAACCCGAGGCGCAAGCCTCGCCAGGGCTGCTGGCTGGCTCGCTCCCCGTGCCCCCGGGCCAGGCTCCGTCACCGCACGCGATGCCCGATCCGCAGGGCACGTTTGTACGTGGCGAGCGCAAGGTTGGGCGGAACGAGCCTTGCCCCTGTGGATCAGGTAAGAAGTTCAAGCACTGTCACGGCACGCTGTCGAGTGTGGAGTAGGCAGCGCCTCTGGATCGACGTATAACAGTGGGGTTCCTGCCCCGAAGGTAGCAAGACTGAACATGGCAGCGCAGAACGATCTTCCCGACGTCCGTCTCGATCCCGCGGCAATGTACCGGGAAGAGGTATTCACCGATCGCCGGGCCGGCACGATCCGCCGCCTCACGCCAGTGACCCTCGACGGTTCGACGGACTCGGCGCGCCCCGTGCTGTTTTCCGGACAGACGCAGTTGCTGACGCCGGCAGGGGTGCTCCCGCTCGCGTTTGATATCGAGGCGGCTACGCTCGAGGAAGCACTTCAGAGGTTTCCCGAGGGCGTAAAAGCTGCGCTCGAGCAGGCGATCGACGAAGCCCGGGAGATGCGGCGCGAGGCCGCCTCGAGGATTGTGGTTCCTGAGGTCGGCGGCGGAAATATCGGCCCCGGGCCGGCGAGCGGCGGCGGCAAGATCAAGTTTCCTTAGTCTATTGGCGGAAATCGCGAGCGATTTCCGCGGAATTGAGCCCGGCGCTCTGATTTGGCGCCCGGCAAAAAGCGCGGTTTTTGCCGGGTGGGGTATCGGGAACGCCGACCCACTCGTTCGAGCAGCGTCCGCGTGTCGCTAATTTGGCCAAAGCGCTGGCTGCGCGGAACGTAATTTGCTCGCGGCGTCCTAGGTCCTCCGGAAAAAGGGGGCTAGATCCATCACGGCCGCGAGGGTTCTATGAACGGTACAGCTGAAGCCGGGGTGCGCACCCCCGCCGTAAGCGTGGGCATGCCCGTCTTCAACGGCGAGACCTATCTGGAGGTCGCGATCAGCTCGGTGCTGGCGCAGACCTTCGAGGATCTCGAGCTCATCATCAATGACAACGCCTCCACGGACCGCACAGCGCAGATCTGCCAGGACTACGCCAGCCGCGACCGTCGCGTCCGCTATTTCCGCAATCCTCAAAATCTCGGGGCGGCGCCCAACTACAACCTCGCGTTGAGTCACGCGCGTGGCCGCTACTTCAAGTGGCTGGCGCACGACGATCGTATGACCCCGACCTATCTGGCGAAAACGGTGCGGGTGCTGGACGAGCGTACCGATGCGGTGTTGTGCAATTCGGTGGTTTCCTACATCGACCAGAACGGCGCCCCGATCGGCTTGTACAACTCCGGCCTTGCCTTGGCGGACTCGCAATCGGCGGCGGCACGCTTCGGGTGGATGGTGTTGCACTCTCACTCCTGCGTCGACTTCTTCGGTCTCATTCGTCGTGAGACGCTGATGAGGTCGCTGCAACATGGCAGCTTCCACGGCGCCGATCGGGCGCTGCTGGCACAGCTGGCCATTCGCGGCCGCCTGATTCAGTTACCGGCGCCGTTGGTTGAGATGCGCGAACATCCCAACCGTTATACGCGGCAGAACGTGCGTTCCGCGGATCGGGCCGCCTGGCACGACGCTTCCAAGCGCGGCAAGATCAGCTTTCCAACGTGGCGCCTGTATGCGGAGTACCTGAAAATGGTCCGCCAGGAGCGCATGCTGCCAAAAGAGCGTGCTGGTTGTTATGCCGCTCTGATGCGCTGGTGGGGCACCAACTGGAACGTCGCGCGTGCCGCTGTTGATGTGGTGGCTGTCGTCGCCCCTGGCGCCCCCGCGCTCGCGGAGCGGCTCAAAATCCGTCTCTTTGGAGCCGCACCCGGACACCTGCTCGCAGATCGCAAGCGATGAGCGCCGCCGATTCGGTGCTGCCAGCTACCGTACCTGCGGTAGGTGCCGCCGTACGCAAACTCGAACAGAGCATCCCGCGTTACCGCGTCGCCATGGTGGCGGCTTGCCCGATGCCCGCTCGCCGTGGCACGCCGTTGCGTATTGAACGCCTGACTGAGGCGCTGATCGCGCGAGGCCATCACGTCGAGCTCATCACGTATCACGTCTCGGATGATGCCCAGTCCCTGAATTTTCCGGTCCACCGAATCTTCAAGAAGCGGGTGTACTCGCGCATGCCGGCTGGCCCAAACTTCCGCAAGCTGGCGCTGTATGACCCGGCATTAGCGGTAAAGCTGTGGCGAGTGCTCGGAGCTTCGCGTTTCGATGTAATCCATGCGCACCATCTTGAGGGCCTCCTGGTGGCGCTGCCTTCGCGACTGCGGCACGCAGTGCCGGTCGTCTACGACGCGCATACGATGCTGGCATCGGAGCTTCCGAGCTATGGACCGGGTTTTACCCGGCGCATCGTGAGTAATGTGGGTCGCTGGTTCGACGGCTTGTTGCCGAGTGCCGCCGATCACGTGGCTTCCGTGACGACCGACATACGCGATCGGCTTACCGATCAGCATCGCCTGGCACCGGAACGGATTTCTGTCGTGACAAACGGAGTGGAGACCGGTTGCTTCCGCGTCGACGCGGCGCCGCGTTCTGACAAAGTCCGGCTCATTTATACCGGAACATTGGCGCCCTATCAGGATGTCGATTTTCTACTCAAAGCATTCGCGGTCGCTCACCAGCAGCGTCCCGATCTGCGTCTGTGCATGGCGGTGAGTTCGCCGTTCGGCCCCTACGAGGCGCTCGCGAATAAGCTCGGCATCCGCGCCGCAATTGAGCTCATGCCCGATAGTTTCGAGGAGCTGCCGCAACAGCTTGCGGATGCCAGTATCGCCGTGTTGCCCCGGATGCATTGCGATGGCATTCCGCAGAAGTTGCTGAACTACATGGCCGCGGGGAAGGGTATTGTCTCCAGTGCCGGCTCGGCCAAGTTGCTGAATGACGGGCAGACCGGGGTGATCGTTCCCAACGGCGATGTCAATGCGTTTGCCGCGGCCATCATCAAACTGGCCGCCGATCCCGCGCTACGCGCTTCGTTGGGAAGCGCGGCGCGGGAATACGTGGAGCGTAACTACAGCTGGGATCAGGCCGCGGAGCGGCTGGAAAGGGTCTATCAGAAGGTCGTGCCGACGAGCTGAGACTCAACCCTTCTTTGCCAGCTTGTCTTTCACCTTCCGCGCCAGCTCGAACACGATCGGCGGCGTCAGCAGGTTCGCCGCTCTGATCGCGAAGCGCTTCGGGTCCATCTTTCCGCGGAACTCAACAGCCTTCGAGCGCGCTGCCCAGCCCGGCACCGGCGGCGCCGTGTAGTAGTACCACGACAGGCATAATCGGGCCCGCCCCTTCGGGCAAGTCAGCGGCTTGCGATGACCATGCAGAGCGTTTGGCGTGTTGAAGATCGCGATACGATTGAAGAAGGGCGGGATCGACACCTCGCGGTGGTTCGGATCGGTAACCGGATCGTTCGAGTGCAGCTCCAGCGCGCCACCCCAGTCAGTCTGCCAGTCCCGATTGAGATAGAGCAGCACGTTGATACGGCGGTCGAGCTTCAATTCGCGTTGGGTGGCGAAGTCGTAATGGAGGCCGAGGAAACCGCCGGGTGAGACTTTCATGTAGCCCGCCGCGTGCAGGTGCGGATCGGGGATGAGCCCGGTGATGCCCGTCAGTCGCTCCAGAAAGCGTACGAACGGCGCGCTGTTCAACGCATGGACGATGATCTCCGCGGTCGGGCCGAAAAGGCTCGCATCCGAACAGACCTGCTTCGACTCGTTCACCGTGTTGTACGTGGTCCATTTCGCGCTCGCGGCGGGCAGTTCCGCGACCGCCTGGTCCAATAGAGCATCGGCAAACAGCCCATCCAACATGATGTGCGGAAAGGGCTGCGCGCCGCGATATTCGTCGCTGCGCGCGGCCGCGATCTGCATGAGCCGCTCCACATCCAGTATCTGTGACGGTACCAGAGTGGGGTGGCTGACTACCTCAGAGAGGTAGGAGTTGGGGTTGGAGGCCGCGAGTGGCGAGCTCATGGCGGATCTCCTCAGTGTAGATCGAGTTCATGATGATGACGGCGTCGGGGCGCAGCGCGGTGAGCGCATCCGGCCCCTGGATTTCCCAGCCGCTTCCGGCCAGAAATTTGCCGTGCTTGTGCGGGTTGATGTCGACGATGGCCCGCAGTGCATCCCCGAGGTCCAACGAGCTCATGAGTGAGACGCACTTCGACCCCGAGCCCCAGATCGCCACCGTTTGGCCGGAGCGCTGCCAACGGTCCGCGGCCGCCGCCAGCTCCTCCAGGCGGTGGTCGACCTCGGTGCGGAATTTCCTGACCAACGCTGCGGTGGAGGCGAGATCGTCTTCCTCTGGCAGTCGCGCTTCGGTTGGGCCGCTGGCCGCGGTGCCCTCGATCATCAGGTATTGACCGTCGTACGCCTTATAAAGCCTTTGGACATCAAAACCCTCGGCGCGGAAGAGTCTGGAGAGCGATCCGCGCGTAAAGTAGGTGCAGTGCTCGTAGTAGACGTCCCAGAAGACACCCGTCTCCAACACGCGTTCCATGTCGGGGAGCTCGAAGAAGATATTGACCGACCGATCGCCGATGGTCTTGCGCACCAGGCGCATGAACTCCTGCACCGGGGCGATGTGCTCCAGCGTGTGGCGGCAGGAAACATACTCCGCCTGCAGACCCGCGTACCGCGGTCCATACAAATCGCGTATGAAAGTCATTCGACTGGAGGCGCTGCTTTGATTGCGCTCCGGGCGATAGCCGGGATCGATACCGATGCCGTCGCAGCCGCTCAACTCGCAGAGCTTGGTGATGAACTCGCCCTTGCCGCAGCCGATCTCCAGGGCCGTAACCCCAGGACGCAGGCCAAACTTCGCGATCTGGTCACGGCAGATGGTGTCCAGGAATTCGAGGAAGCGTGGCGAGAACGCCTGCGTTTCCTCATAGGCCGCGCTGTATTGGTTCAACCCGATGTCGAAGCGGGCGTTACCGATGAATCCGCAGTCGTGGCAAAAGACCAGCTCGAGGTCGCCGCGGGGGAAGGCCAATGCCTCCTTCCGTGTCGGCAGCAGCAGGCAACTGTGTGCTGGTACGTTGCGAAGCTCATAAAACGATTCCAACGCTGTGCCGCCACATGCCTGGCACGGCAGTGTGGTGGCGGCGTCGGGATGGGCGCGCTGCGGGAGCGGCTCTGCAGACCGCTGTCGTAGTTCCGGCATTCCAGCTTTTCCTTTCAGATAATAGTCGGGTGCGGCACGGGCACAATGAACTTGCCGCCGCGGCGGCGATATTCCGCCTGTTGGGCCATGATCTCGTCTTTGAAGTTCCAGGGCAGAATGAGCACGTAGTCAGGCTGCTCGGCCAGAACGCGCTCGGGCGCGGCGATCGGCAAACGGACGCCCGGAATGTAGCGGCCCTGTTTGTGTGTGTTGCGGTCGACGACGAAGTCGAGCGTCTCCTGCCCGATGCCGACGTAGTTGAGCATGATCGTGCCCTTGGCGGCGGCGCCGTACCCCACGATACGGGCCTTGCGCTCCTTCAGGCCCTGCAGCAGATCGTTCAATTCGGTGCGGATCCGGCTGACGCGGTTGGAGAAATCGGCGTAGTAGTCGATGCGGTCGAGGCCGAGCCGTTGCTCCGACTCGATGTAGTCCCGCACCGATTGCTCAGGCCGGTTTTGCTTTTCCACGAACACCCGGAGGGATCCGCCATGAATGGCCAGTGGCACGACGCGGGTGATGAACAGACCGTGTCGCTTGAACAACTCGCGCAGCGCGGTGACGGAGAAGTAGCACAGGTGCTCGTGATAGATCGTGTCGAACTCGCCGTGCTCGATCAGGTCCTTGACGTAAGGGCATTCGATGACGGCGACGCCGTCGTCCTTGAGGAGAGTTGCAATGCCTGCGACAAATCCGTTGGTATCCGCGACGTGCGCCAGCACGTTGTTGGCGTGAATGATGTCGGCGCGGCGGCCTTTGGAGGCGAGCTCGGTTGCGAGGTCGCGGCCGAAGAACGCCAGCAAAGTCTCGATACCCTTTTCGCGCGCGGCCGCGACCGGTCCCGGGGCCGGGTCGATACCCAACACGGGGACGCCCGCGGATCGGTAATACTGCAACAGGTAACCGTCATTGCTGGCGAGCTCGACGACCAGGCTGTCGGCGCCCACTTTGCGCTCGGCGATGCGCTCCTTCACATTGGCTTCCGAGTGCCGCAGCAATGTGTCCGTGAAGGAGGAGAAGTAGGGATAGTCGGCACCGAACAGCTCCTCGGGAGGCACGGTTTCGAGGATCTGCACCAGAGAGCAGCTCGCGCAAAAGGCCACGTCCAGCGGGTAGCGGGGCTCATTCTCGATGAGTTGCCGGGCTTCGAGAAATCCATCCGACAGCGGCAGGTCGCCCAGGGAAAGGAAGATGGATAAGTCGCTGCTGCCGCACGAGCGGCAGTGCGCATCGCTGCGATGAGCGGAGATTTCCTGGGTCATGCCGACACCCGCTCGTTGGATTTGGAACGCCAGGAGAGGGTGTTGTCCAGCTTGCCGGCCTCCTGCAACTCGCGGATTTTCTTCAGGCGGATGAAGCTCGAGCTTAGAAACTCCTCGTTGGTCGTCTTGTGCTCGCAGTAGGCGGCGTAAACCTCTTCGACTCCCTTGCGCACGGTCCACTCCGGTTGGAATGCGGGGAGCACTTTGCGGATCTTGTCGCAGTTCACGCGGTAGTTGCGCGCGTCGGGGCTGGCATCGCCCGCGAAGGTGACCTTCGAGTTGGGAACTACCTCGGCGACCATTTGCGCGACTTCGCGCACACGATAATTTTCATCCGTTCGGCCTACGTTGAATGACTCGTTGTGCACGAGCTCGCGGGGCGCTTCGAGCACTGCGACGAAGGCGCGGGAAATGTCTTCGATGTGTACGAGCGGGCGCCATGGCATGCCATCGCTTTTGATGAGTACCTGTCCGGTCGTTACGGCATACCCTACGAGGTTGTTGACGACGAGGTCACCGCGCAGACGTGTCGAAACGCCAAACGCCGTAGCGCTGCGCAGAAACGTCGGGCTGAAAGTCTCATCGGCCAACGGCGCCACGTCGCGTTCGGTCCAGACCTTACTTTCGGCGTACGGTGTAACCGGGTTGAAGGTGGCATTCTCGTCCAGGAAAGAGTCTCCGGCCGCGCCGTAGTTGCTGCAGGAGGACGAGAATACAAAGCGCTTTACTCCCGCCGCTTTGGCGAGCCGCGCGAGCCGAACCGAGGCTTCGTGGTTGATCGAGTAAGTCGTCTGCGGCTCGAGATTCCCGAGCGGATCGTTGGAAATGCCCGCGAGATGCGCGATTGCATCGAAACCACGCAGGTCATCGAGCTCCACCTGCCGGACATCTTTGCGAATGACGGGCACCGACAGCGCCTTGCCGGTGTCGAACCCACAGCCTTCAAAGAGGCAACTGTCGATCCCGGTGACCTCGTGCCCGCGATCCAGGAGCATCGGTGTGAGCACGTGTCCGATATAGCCGTCGTGTCCAGTCAGTAAAATTCGCATGCGGTAATACCTTCTATTTGCTGATCGTTCCGGTCGTATGGCTCAGCGCCAGACCTTCCAGGGCGCATCGCCCTTCTCCCATAGGGATTCCAGGCGCACCTTGTCGCGGATGGTGTCCATGCACTGCCAGAAGCCGTGATGGGTGTAGGCCATGAGCTCGCCATCCCGTGCGAGGCCCTCGAGGGGCTCGCGCTCGAACAGCGTGGCATCGCCGTCGATGTAGTCGAATACCTGCGGCTCGAGCACGAAGAAGGCGCCGTTGATCCAGGCTTCGCCCTCGAGAGGTTTTTCGTCGAAGCGCGTCACCTTGTTGTGCTCGATTTCCAGGCGGCCGAAACGCGCCGGCGGTCTGACCGCGCTCACGGTGGCGATCTTGCCGTGGCTTCTGTGGAATTTGAGCAGCTCGTGCAGGTTGATGTTGGAAACGCCGTCGCCCCAGGTGAGCATGAAAGTCGAGGTGCCGAGGTAGGGCCTCAAACGCTTGATGCGCCCGCCGGTGTTGGTCGGCAGGCCGGTGTCGATCAGATCGACTTCCCAATCCTCGCGCAGCCGGCTGTTGCCGTTGTTGTGGGGCTCGATGTGGCCGTCCTTCAGCGAAATGCGCAGATCCGAGGACAGCGAGCAGTAGTCCGCCATGTAGCGTTTGATGTATTCGCCCTTATAGCCGAGGGCGATGGCGAACTCCTTAAATCCATAGGTGGAGTAATGCATCATGATGTGCCAGAGGATCGGGCGGCCGCCGATTTCCACCATCGGCTTGGGTTTGATCACGGTTTCTTCCGCAAGCCGCGAGCCGAGGCCGCCAGCCAAAATACCTACCTTCATGTGGTGCTTTCCCGTAGTACGATTCTTGCAACAACCGCGAAGTTTGGATTCGAGTAGAGTCGGGCCGTCAATGAATACAGAAAGTTTTTGCTGGTCAGGCGGCCGCGAGGATCCACCCGCCAAGCTTCGCAAGATGCGTGCCTGCACATGAGTCTGTTGCGCTCCCTGGCGACAAACATGGCGGCCATCGTTTCCGGCAAGGCGATGACCGCGGTTGCGGGACTGGCGACCATCGTGGTGCTCACCCGGCATCTGGGCCCCACCGAGTTCGGGTATTACCGCACCGTTTTGACTTATTGCGCCTTTGCCGCGGTGCTCGCTGATTGTGGTCTTTACATGATCAACCTCCGGGAGATGTCCCGGCCGGGGGCGGATCCCGGCCGCGTCGCCGGAAACGCTCTGGCGCTGCGTTTCCTCAGCACCGGGAGTGTGTTGCTGGCGGCCGCGGCGGTTGCCTGGGCTACGCCTTATGACTTGACCGTGAAGTGGGGCGTATTGATTGGCGCCGCGGTCTATACCTGCCTGCAGGCCAGTGACTTCCTCATCTCGATCTTTCAGAGCGTGCTGAAGCAGGGCCGTAACGCCGTGGCGGAGGTAGTTGGCGCATTAGCAACCCTGGCAGTGGTGTGGGTGCTGGCAACCACCAGTGCGGGGGCTCTGCCGATGCTGGGGGCCACTTTGTTGGGGGCGGCTCTGGCCATGGCGATCTCCTGGCGCCTGGCATATCGATTGGTACCGTTCCGGCCCAGCTTCGACCTGGCGCTCTGGCGGCAATTTCTGGTGTCGGGGCTACCGATCGCGGGCGCACAGATTCTGGGCATGGCCATGCTGCGCGGCGATTCTCTGCTGCTGTCGTTTTATCAGCCGGCCGCGGACGTAGGCCTTTACGGGGTGCCTTCGAAGCTCTTCGAGCTCGCTACCTCGATTCCGTATCAGTTTGCCGGGCTGATGATGCCGGCGCTGACCGCGGGAGCGCGCGGTACCCCGCAGGAGTTCGGCAAGTCGCTGCGCAATGCTGTCGACGTAGGCGCTATCTACGGAGTCGGTGTAATCATCGCGCTGGCGTTGTTCGCCCCGCAGATTCTGACATTAGTAGCCGGGTCCGCTTTCGCCGCCGGCGCGCCGGCTCTGGCCATCATCGCCTTTGCGATCGCGCTGGCGGGGATGACGCACATCCTGCGGTTCGCGCTCGTCGCCTGTGAGCGGCCGCGCTTGGTGTTGGTCGGCGATTCCATCGCGTGCGTGTGTGCCTTCATTGCTTATTTCGCGCTCATTCCGAAGTTTTCATTTGTGGGCGCAGCGATCGGCACGGTGGTGGCCGAAGTCGCGGCCCTGGTGAGCATGTTGATCAGTTTGAAGCGCGCCGGCCGGCCGCTGCCGTCGATCCTGAACCCCTGCAAAGCGGCGGTGTCAGGCGTGATTGCGGCCGCGGCCATGATTGCATTGACCCGTTTTGTGGGCCTGTACTGGTTGCTGACCCTGATTCTGGGAGGCGCTGTGTACCTTGTCTGTCTTGCGCTGACACACGCAATTCCCCGCGAGCTCCTGCTCAGTGTTCTGCGCCGCCGCCGAGTTGCATATCAAGGAAGCGCTTGATGGTGGTGTAGCCATGAAGCCCGGTATCCGCGTGGCGCAGTAGCCCGTGCTTGCTGCCCGGATAGGTCATGATGTCGAATGGCTTGTTGAGATCCTGGAGTTTCTTGAAGAGCGTCGTGCTATGGGTGAATAGCACGTTGTCGTCGGCCATGCCGTGCATGATCAGCAGCGGGCCGCGCAGTTGGTTTGCATGGGTCATGACGCTGCTCGCGGTATAACCCGCCGCATTTTCCTGCGGTGTGCCCATGTAACGCTCCGTGTAATGGGTGTCGTACAAGTGCCAGTCGGTCACGGGCGCGCCCGAAATACCGGCCGCGAAGACCTCCGGCGCCTGCATCATGCACATCAGGGCCATGTAGCCGCCATAGCTCCAACCAAACACCGCGATGCGCTTCGGGTCGACGTAGGGCCGGGACTTCAGGTAGTTGACGCCGGTCACCTGATCCTGAACCTCCACGGAGGACATGTGGTGATAGATCGCGGTGGCGAAGCGGACGCCTCGGGCGGCGCTGCCCCGGTTGTCGAGGGTGAAGACGATGTAGCCGTGCTGTACGAGGTATTCGCGGAAGAACCGGTCGTTTCCGCCCCAAGACTTACGCACGCGTTGCACGCCGGGACCGCCATAAACGTCCACGAGCACGGGGTAGCGCTTTCCGGGCTCGAGGTCTTTGGGTTTGGAGATCTGGTAGTAAAGGGTTTGGCCGTCGTTGGCTTTGAGTGTGCCGAATTCCGTCGGTACGTGATCGGCCAGGTAGGGCGCGTAGGGGTGATCCGGAGTTACGTCGTTAGGCACCAGAGCCGCGAGGGTATGCCCGTCTGAGGCGCGCAGTGTGACTGACGGCGGATGGTCGGGCGTCGAAAACGTGTCGAGGAATACCTTGGTGTCTTTCGACATGGTTACATCGTGCCAACCACTGTCGCCAGTGATGCGGTGTGGTGTGGAACGGGCATCTTTGAGAGATACGCAGTAGAGGTGCCTCTCGAGGGGGGACTCTGCGGTGGCCATGAAGTAGAGGAGACCGTTGCGCTCATCGACACCGCCAATTGCGCGTCCTCTGCCGTCGCCTACGACTTCCCACTCGCCGCTGGTCAGCGGCCGGACCAGCTTGCCGCTCGAGTCGTAGAGATACAGGTGTTTGAAACCCGTGCGGCTGGAGGCCCAGATGAACTGTTTGGTTTTCTCCAGGAAAGTCAGCTCATCGTGGAGATCGACCCAGGTATCGCTGTGCTCGCTGAGCAGCTCGGTCGTGGCTCCGGTGGCCGCATCCGCTTGCAGGAGCGTGAGGGTTTTCTGGTCGCGGCTCTGGCGTTGTACGGCGAGGCTGGCGCTGTTGGGAAGCCAGTTCACTCGCGGCAGGTAAATATCAGGGTTCGTGCCTAAATCCACCTGCACCGCCGGGGCGTTGGCGTTGGGGGTCTTCTCGACGGCCGTGACGAACAGCTGCACCACCGCGTTGCGGGTGCCGGCGGCCGGGTAGCGCTGTTTGATGACTTTGACACTGTCGGCGTAGATTTCGAAACGGTCCACTTCCGCGACCGTGGACTCATCGACCCTGGTGTAGGCGATGTGCTTCTCGTCCGGAGACCACCAGTAGCCGGTGGTGCGGTCCATTTCCTCCTGCGCAATGAATTCGGCGGTGCCATAGCTGATGGGGCCGCCGCCGTCACGGGTGAGCGCGTGTTCTGTCGAGCTCGTCAGGTCGTAGACGACGAGGTTCTGGTTGCGGATGAAGCTGACGTACGAACCCTTGGGAGAGAAGTGGGCGTCGGTTTCATAGCCGCCGCCGTTGGTGAGGCGTCGGACTGCTTTGTCGGGCGTGGCGTGGAGGTCGTAGACGTACAGATCGCCTCCCAGCGGCACCAGCAGGTAACGCGAGTCGGGCGAGAATTCATACTCGACGATGCCCGATAGCGCGGATGTGCGCTGGCGTTCGCGGCGCTGCTCCTCTTCGGCCGAGAGCGCCCGTTCGTGTGGCTCGAGGACCGCGGAGTCGACGAGCAGGCGGTGCTCGCGACGCGCGATGTCGTATGCCCAAAGGTCGAGGCGGTCCTTATTGCTGTCCTTGCCGCGCAGGTAGGCGACGAAATGCCCGTCCGGGGAGATATGCGGCGAGCGCAGGCTTGCGCCGGAGAGATCCGGGGCGGCGAACAGGCGCTCGAGGGTGAGTTTCTCGGCAAGGGCGGCGCTGGTCATGGATAGGAGGATAATGAATTGCAGGACAGACAATATGGATTTGGCGAATCTCATGCGGTCCACGCGTTTGTTAGAATCCGGTTCGATCCGAAGGCGGTCATGAGTGTACGGGATGAAAAAACGGCAACGCTACCGGTCCGTGGCTCGGGTCCTTGCAGCGCTCGCACTGAGCACTCTAGTGGTTTCCTGCGCCAATGGGCCGCTGGGCCCTTTGGAGCCGGTTCCCGGAAACGGACCGCGGGGTAAGCCCATGCCGACCAGCACTGATATTGTCGCCGGACTTCCGGCCACCCCCTCGACCAAACTGGTCTACCCGCTCACGGCCAAGGGAAATGTTTCCGACAATTACAATGGGAAAAAAGTCTCCGACCCGTATCGATGGCTCGAGGACCTGAGCTCGCAGCCTGTCAAGGATTGGGTCGCGGCGCAGAACAAAGTGTCGCAGCCGCGCCTGGCGGCCCTGCCGCAGCGGGCTTGGATCAAAGACGAGCTCACACGACTGTGGAGCTACGAACGCTTCAATACGCCGGTGAAAGAAGGCGGTCGCTACTTCTTCCTGCGCAACGACGGCAAGCAGAATCAGAGCGTGCTGTTCGTCAGCGACAGTCTGGATTCGCCCGGGCGGGTGCTCGTCGACCCGAACACTGCGAGTGCGGACGCAACCGTGGCGCTTTCAGATTTCACGCCAAGTCCCAAGGGTGATGTGGTCGCCTACGCGTTCTCAGACGGGGGAACGGACTGGCAGATCTGGAGCTTCAGGCGTGTGGCGGACGGCAAGGATCTTCGCGATACCTTGCGGTTCACGAAGTTCTGGGGCATCTCGTGGGCGCGGGACGGCTCGGGTGTGTACTACAGCCGCTATCCTTCGCTGCCCAATGGGCGGGGCGATGATGCCGCTCGTCCTGCGGTGTACTTCCACAAGATGGGCGAATCGCAGGATTCGGATCGGCTGGTCTATGCCGTTACCGACCATCCGACGCGGGTTCCCTCGGCCCGAGTTACTGAGGACGGTCGCTATCTCATCATTACGCTTTTCGATGGGTACGACCGCAACGGCGTGAGCGTGCTCGACTTGCGTGAGGCTGATGCGAAGGCAACTCCTTTGTTCTACGCCTGGGATGCGCTCTATACGTTCATCGGGTCCAACGGTGAGCATCTCTACTTTCAAACCACGAAGGATGCGCCTCTGCGTCGTGTCATCGAAGTGGACGCGCGCAAGCCGGCGGGTTCACGGTGGCCCACAGTTGTGCCGGAAGACACTGTCGCACTGGAGGAGGCCTCTTACGTCGGGGGCCGCATTATCGCGAAGTATGTTCGTGATGCGCATAGTGTGGCGCGCGTGTTCAACACCTCTGGAGCGATGGTCGGGCAGGTGCCGCTGCCTGGCATGGGGACGGTCGCGGGGTTTTCTGGTGAGGGTCGAGAGTCGGAGACCTTCTTTTCCTATACTGACTATCTGACACCGCTGCAGATTTATCGCTACGACGTGGCGGCGAATAAGGCCTCATTGTGGCGCAAAGCCAGCGTCGCCGCCTCCATGGATGCGTATGTCACCGAGCAGGTGTTCTACTCCAGCAAGGACGGCACGCGCGTACCGATGTATATCACTCATCGCCGCGACATGCCGCGGGATGGGAGTCAGCCTTTCCTGCTGTATGGTTATGGTGGTTTCAATGTCTCTCTGACCCCCGCATTCCGCGCATCGGTCCTTGCCTGGCTCGAGATGGGTGGCGCCTATGCGGAGGCGAATTTACGCGGTGGTGGCGAGTACGGGGAGGGGTGGCATCAGGCGGGCACTCTTCAGAACAAGCAGCGTGTCTTCGACGACTTCATCGCGGCCGCGGAGTATCTGGTTCGCGAGCGGTACACCCGTCCGGCGAGGTTGGGCATTCACGGTCGCAGCAATGGCGGTCTGCTGGTTGGCGCGGCGCTGACTCAGCGGCCTGAGCTCTTCGCGGCTGCTCTGCCGGCCGTTGGCGTGTTGGATATGCTTCGCTATCACACCGCCAGCGCCAACGCCCTGCAGTGGTCCTCCGACTACGGCGTCAGCGAGGACCCGGAGCAGTTCAAGGCGCTTTACGCCTACTCTCCGGTTCATAACGTGAAGCAGGGTATGTGTTACCCGCCGACGCTCATCACGACCGCCGATCACGATGATCGCGTCGTCCCCTGGCACAGCTACAAGTTCGCCGCTGCTCTGCAAGCGGTGCAGGTTTGCTCCAACCCCATCCTGTTGCGTGTTGAAACTCGCGCTGGCCACGGTGCTGGCAAGCCGGTGTGGATGCAGATCGACGACTTCGCCGATCAGTGGGCGTTTCTCGCCAAGTATCTGGAGATGACGGTGCCGCCCGGCGCGGCGGATGCGCAGCAACAATAAGTCACTTGCGCGGCCGGTGCTGCGTGCCCTGGCCGGAGGTGATGAATACGGCTGTCGCGCGGGATTCGACGTCGGCGGTGTGCCAGGTGCCGGGAGGGTTTATGGCGTACTCGCCGGCGTTGAGGACGACGGTGTCTTTGGTGCCGTTGGCATGCTCCTGGCGGAGGGTGATTCGTCCGGAGGTGCAGAGCACGACTTCGCTGCCGAGAGGGTGCATTTCCCACATGTCCCAGGGCTTGTCGAAAGTGAACAGGCTCACCAGTCGGCCTTCGATGCCGTCGGACTCGCGACGCGTGCCGTAGTCGCAGTACCAGTCGTAGGTGCCGGTGAATTCGGGCTCGACGATGGACGTTGCGTTGAGGCCGAGGTGAATGGGGTGCACGTTGATGTTGTACGCGGGCATGGCTTGTAATCCTTATGACTGGGCGGCTGCGCGGCAGAGTGCGCTCAGCTGTTCGAGACCCTTTTCAGGGTGAGGAGCCTTTTCGGGAGGCGTCCATTCGAGGCTGGAGCCGGATGCGATGAGCAGCCGCGCGACGCTGACGTGGTCCACGCCTGCGCCTGAACTGTTGTTCCAGCTCCGGCCTTCCGCGGCCCAAACCAGTGGTGTGGCGGAGAACATATGGTCGAGCGCGTTAATGGAAGCGCCGTGGGCGAGTAGGACTCGTACCGTCCCGGATCGACCGGCCATTGCGGCCTTGTGCAGCGCGGTGACGCCCTCTGTGTCTTTGACGTTGGCGTCGAACCCGAACGTCAGCATCATATCCAGTATCTCAGCGTCACCGCGTTCGGCGGGGACGTGCAGCGCGAGGTGGTGCTCTGGGAGGAGCTCACGCGACAAGTTTGGATTCGCTTGCAGTTGGCTGTTGGCGGCGGCGCGATCGCCGCGAGCGCAAGCGGCGACGAAGCGCTCCAGCGGTGAGAGTTCATCTTTGGCGCCGTGAGCTAATAGCCACGCAGCGACGTCTGTATTCCCTTGAAGCTCAGCCAGCGTGTACGCGGTGCGTCCGTCAGAGCGTCGCTGGTGGATATCGGCTCCGTGCTTTATGAGTAGCTCCACCATCGGGACGCCCCACCGTTGGGCGGCAACATGTAGCGGAGCGTCGCCAGGCTCGAGCCAGGGCAGGTTAGGATCAGCGCCGTGCTCCAGCAGCCAGCGTACAGCGCGCAGGCGTTCGGTCTCATTGCTGCCCCAGTTCAGAATGTAGCGTAGCGGCGGGACTCCGCCCGGGATTCCGTCAACGTTGACTCCGAAGCGATGCAGTAGCTCGAGAGCAGGAAGGTTGCCGTTTCCCGCGGCGATGTGTATCGAGACTCCGTCCGTTGGATTGGCTCCGTTTTCCAGCAATACCTGCGCGAGCGGAGGGTGATCGGAGGCGCATAACGCGGCCCATAAGGCCGTTCGCGGCAGCTCACGATGCCATTTGAAGTCATACTGGGCGTTGGGGTTTGCTCCTTGTGCGAGGAGCAGGCGCGCGGTTGCTACCAGGCCGGTAGCTCGCTCGGGCGCGCCCTCGTGCATGCACGTGTGGCAAACATAGAGAAGCGGCTCCCAACCTTGGGCACCGCCCGGCCGCTGCGCTGCTTGCGGATCCCTTTCGAGACGAGCACTGACAGCCGAGGCATCACCGAGCAACAGTTCTGTATACAGATTGGCGTGCGCGATCCCAGGATGCAGTGCAAGCAATCGGCCGGCACGCTCCGGGAGGTGGCCAGATGCGCAGCGAATGAATTCGTCGATGGCGGCCGCGAAGGTGAGCGTGCGCTCCTCGACGTGCTCCGCCAGTGTCTTCCAGGACGTGAAGCCATATTCGCGAGCGATAACAGACTGCGCGTCATGCAGGGCGAGCCGCATTGCGACAAGTTCAGCGGGCGTCTTGCTCGACAGCGCCGGTAGCTGGCGAAATCTCTCGAGCGCCGTGTCTTCTTGGGCGTGTGCGGCGTGAAGCAGCGCCTTCGCTTGCTTCCTGAGGTGCTCGAGACTCGGGCTTTGGGGGAGCTGCTGCGACGTCATAGAACCTCCGTGCATCGGCCTGTGGTTCGCAGTCAGGCGGCACGGTGGTAGACGTGCAGTTAACAAAACATGAGGTAGTGGGCTGAGCCCTTCGCGCGAACCCGCGGGCGCCTACAGTGCGCACGATGCGAAGTGAATGCCAAACCGGCGCGCCTGTCAAGCGGGCGCGCGATTTGGCAATGGCTCAGCAAGGCTATTACTTTGTATCGAGATCAGCCGTGAATCCGATCGGTCGACGTTTTTGACGCGGCGGATTCATTAGTTCGCGTATTGCCGAGACAATGGCGGCAATGGCCTGATCGTGTTCGGTCAGTCTTTTTTCCAGTCGCGCCTCGAGCTCTGCGAAGCGCCGGGCGAGCTCGCTGTTGGAGCTCAACAATTCGCGCAATTTCACAAAGGCGCGCACGACGTAGATGCTCATTTCCACCGCCCGCGGGCTGTTGAGAATACTGGCAGCCATAATTGCGCCGTGCTCCGTGAAGGCGTAAGGCCGGTATTTACGATGCTGTCCCCTGCCGCCGTCTAAGGTCGCAAATTGCGACCTTAGAGCCGCAAGCTCCTCTGCTTTGAGCTGGAACATAAAGTCATCGGGAAAACGCGCGTGGTTGCGGCGCACCTGTTCGTTGAAGCGCTTGGTGCTCACGCCGTAAAGGTCGGCGAGGTCGGAATCCAGCAGAACCCTTTGGCCGCGCAGAATGATAATGGCGCGGCTGATGCGCTCTGCGTCCGGTGAATCAGTTCGTGGCTTTGCCAGTTCCAGTGTGTGGGCGACATTTTCTGGAGCCTGATGGTTTGTTGGTGAATTGGGTTATACATGAAATATAACAGGCAATGCCTGTTGTTTTGTTTCCAAGCGTTGGTGACGTCCGCGAAGAAGAGGCGCGCTGAAGCGGCCTCGGATTCAGCGTCTGTGTACGAGTGGTTTTCTCGGCTGGATCGCTCCACGTCGTCAGAGTCAGCGGGAAAAGACGCTTGAACAGCGGTGGGTCTGCCGCGGTAGGTGCGGCAGCTTCGGCGGCGTATGTTCCGCGCGAGCGCTGCGCGTCGGTCTGTGGTGCGCAGTCAGGTCGCCCGGTGTACGGGCCTGCGGCAGTAAAATAATTTACGGCGCTGAGGCAACGAACTCTTCCGGTTCGTCGGGTAACACCGTGCGCAGCAGTTCGGGGAAGCGACGGCCGTGTCGATATTCGGTGAGGAGATTGTCATCCGTGATGATCTCGGCGTTCACGTGGTGGCGCGCGAGGAATTGCGGTACGGGCTAGAGCTCCATGTCCTTGAGCTTGCTCGCGACACTCGTCGGTTTGGCGTTGTCGAATGTGAACAGGGCACGGTCGGGGCGGCGAACTTTCAGCAGACGGCTCGGGTCCGGCACCAGGGGATGGTCCGACCCGTACGCGAAGTTATAATAACGGTAGGCGTGCAGAAACACCGACTGTACTGTCGCGAGGACATCGTACGAGCTGGTCGTGTTGAGGGCCAGGACTCCGCCGGGGTTCAGGTGTCTGCGGGCGGCTACTGAGATCCCGGCGCTCATCACCATTCTCCCTGGTGTTCCGAGGACCCGGAATTTAACAATTAAGGACTGGCGTCTCACTGTGACTCATCCCGCAGATCTCTTAGCGTGGTAACGTTTGTGCGGGGCGAAAAAGAGGGTCTGGATGGCTGCAGTTAGCGGGAGTCAGTCGGGGCGCGAAGCCCTGAGCCGTAACGCACTTTTGGGTGCGCTGGTGCTGGCGTTTGTGGTCAGGGTGGCCCACCTGGCGGCGGCGATGCTAAGTCCGCTGACCTATCAGCCGGGACCGGATGAGGACTACTATCGACACTTCGCGCAAGCTGTTGCGGCGGGGCAGGGTGCCGGCAGTCCCGAGTTTACCTTCATGGACCCCGCCTACGGGTTCATCCTGGGCGCGATCTTCAAACTGGCCGGCGCGAATCTCTTTGTCGTGTATGTGTTGCAGGTGTTGCTGGACACGGCGACGGTCTATGGGATTCTCACCATCGGCCGGCTGTTAGGGCGGCCCAGGGCGGGGTGGTTCGGTGCGGTGCTTTACGGCCTGACAGCGACCGCGGTGATGTTTTGCACCACGCTGTTGAAGGAAGTGTGGGTGACCGCATACCTCACCTGGTGGGTGGTGGGGGCGCTCACGCTCATCCGCTCAGATCGTAAGTGGGCCTGGGTGTCGTTCGGGATCTACTGCGGGCTAGGGGTCGGGCTGCGGTCGACGCTGTTGGCGTTGGGTGTGTTGGCATTGTGGTTGCCCCTGTGGAGCCTGCGCAAAGCGGCGCCACTGGCCGGACTGAGGATCTGCGGACTTACCCTCTGTGGGCTGATGATAGGCCTGGCACCGTGGTCGCTGCGCAATCATGCGGCCTACGGCAGCCTGTCACCGCTGCCGCACAACGGCGGCATCATCCTGCATCAGATCTACAACGAGCAGAACCCGAATGCGGAAATCTGGATTCCGCCGTTCGTAAGCTACCTGCATCCGAGTGAGATCTGGCGAGGCTACGCGCAGGAGGCGGTCCGGCGTGTGGGACATCCCATGACTCCACCCGAGGTTGATCATTACTGGCGCGACGCGGCTCTGGCGTTCATCGAGCAACACCCCGGACAGGTGCTGGGCGACATGTTGCGCAAGTGCCTGGGTTGGCTCTCGAACAGCGAGCTGGCGAACAACCGTTCCGACGTGGAGGAGCGGATGTTCTCTCCGGTATTGGCATGGCTGCCGTCGCCGGCAGCGTGGTTGTTGGGAATGGGCCTGGCGGGGCTCGTGTGGCTCGCCCTGGAGGACCGGCGCTGGCCGATCGTGGCCGCGCCGATTGTGTTGGCGTGGCTCACGATGGTGGTGTTTTTTGCGGAGTCCCGCTTCCGGTTCCATGCGACACCGGAGCTTGCGTTGTGTTCGGGGGTCTGGATCGATCAGCTGGCGCGACACTTCCGTGATGTCAGCAGGCGACGGCCGGCCACCTTCGCCAGCCTGGCGGTGGCACTCGTGGAGGTCTCGGTGTGGCTCGGCGCGCGGACACCTCCGGCGACTGTCAGTTGGGATCGGATCGCCTGGGGCTATATCAAGATGGGCAGAATCGCCCAGGCTCAGGTGGTGGCCGAGCGCGCGTCCCGAGAGCAACCTGACAACGGCGCGGTGTTCGAAGCGCTCGGTTTCACCGCGATTGCGCAACAGCGCTATGACGCGGCCGCGCAGGCGTTGCAGCATGCGGTCGAGTTGCGGCCGCGCTCGCACGTGGCGCACTACAACCTGGCGCGCGTGTACCTGAAGTTAGGAGATCGAAACCGGGCGGCCCAAGAGGCGCAAATGGCCGCCAACCTGAATCCCGCGCCCGAATATCAGGCGCTCGTGAGCCAGATCGCCGAGCTGTCAGTTACAGCGAACCCTTAGGGGGTGGCTCGCCGTCGGCGCCGCCCTCGACTGGTGCGGCGTCACTCGGAATGGCGTGCTTCTCGGATAGCCACGCACCCAGGTCTATCAACCGGCAACGCTCGCTACAGAACGGCCGGTACGGCGAGCTAGCCCAGTCGATCTCCCGGCGACAGGTCGGGCATTTGACGCCCTTGGGGCTCATCAGGTGCAACAGCTCAGGATGAATGGCACGTCGATATCGCTCTGAGTCGAACGCGCCGCCAACCCCTTCCAGGCAAGAAACCGCACGTTGCAGCGGTAATGACTGCCGCTGATTTCGGGGTACAGGCCGGCAGAGGCGGGCAGAGAGATACGCAGCAGCTGCAAGGGATTGTCGCGATCGAAGGTGATGTTGAAGGTGCCGCCCTGGGCGAGCTCTTTACGGGTGCGGCCGTTCTGGCGGGTCAGCCACAGAAGCTCGGCAACGGCATCGCACAGCGGCCGCAGCAATCCCAGCCACTCGTTGAATGTCCGCGTGCGCACCTCATCAGGCTGGGTGAGCCAGAAGTAATAGTCCGGCAGATCGAACTCGCAAGTGCCGCCCGGAATGGCGCTGCGATGTTTGATTGCGCTCAGAAACTCGGAGTCGCGCAACGGCTGCAGGAAAGTGAGGCCCGCGTTCTGCAGATCGGTGCGCAGGCGCACCAGATTCGTCATGAGTGTCTTGAGGCGCTCGACGTCGACCCCCGGCTTGGATTGATAGTCGGTGAGTATCGTGAGCTGACGCTCCAGCTCCTTCAGCACATCGGAGCGGACGTCGCCCCGGGTGGTGATGGCGAGAATATCGATCAGGCTCCCCATGGCGGCGCGACTGCCCCACTGGCTGCCCATCTCGTTGTGATACAGCGCCTGGCTATAGAGGAAATCCAAGCGCAGGAAAGTGCGCATCCGCTCGTTCAGCGGCTGCTCGAAAATCAGGGTCCCCTCAGGAGGCGGATCTTGCGGGGACGGTACGGGGTCGGGCGCGTCGGATTCTGTCATGCACGTATTGTGCTTGACACGCGTATGGCCCGTAAACGGGACACGCGTCCTTGACATGATTCCGAAGCCACGAAAATCCGAAAATCGCTCAAGGTCGCGCTTGGCGGGCCAGTTCCAAATAGCGAGCGTGAAGCTCGGCGACCTGGTCGCGCACAGCACTCATGTCCCCGTCATTCTTGATGACATCGTGTGCCGACTTCAGGCGCGCCGAACGCGACACCTGCGCATTGAGGATGGCGCGAGCCTGATCGGTTGAGGATCCGTCACGGGCCTGCAAGCGCTTGATCTGCAACTCCTCCTCGCAATCGACCACCAGGACGCGGTCGAGCTGCGATCCCAGACTCTTTTCCACCAGCAGCGGAATGACGAGGATCTGGTACGGTCCGCCGGCGCTCGCTGAGCGAGCCTCCACTGCGGCTCCGATGGCCGGATGGGTGAGTGCCTCCAGATCGGCGCGCGCTTTCGGGTCGGAGAACACGATATTGCGCAGCGCAGGACGGTCGAGGTGCCCATCGGGTGTCAGGATCGAGCTACCGAAGCGCTCGACGAGACGCTCGAGCGGAGGCTGTCCCGGCTCGACCACGTCACGCGCGAGCTGGTCAGTGTCGATGATCGGCACTCCCAATGCGCCGAAAAATTTTGCGGCCGTGGATTTGCCGCTGGCGATGCCGCCGGTGAGGCCTACGCGGAACGCTCTGCTAGTCATTTAGTTCGTTACTTCACTATCGCGCAATGAAAAAAAGATCCTCGTACCTCGCGACCAGCTCCTGGCCGAACATCAACATCAGCCAACCCGCCGTAGCGAGAAATGGGCCGAATGCGATAGGGGTGGAGCGCTTCTGGCCGCGCGAGGCGAGGATTGCAATGCCGACCACAGCACCGACCGCGGCAGCGATCAGGATGACCGGCAGGAGCATCTTCACCCCGAGCCACGCGCCCAGGGCCGCGAACAGTTTGAAATCACCGTACCCCATGCCTTCCTTACCGGTGAGCAGCCGGAACAGATGATAGACGCTCCAGAGGCTCAGGTAACCCGTAATCGCACCGACGATGGCACTGTGTGGGGCAGCAGGGACGGGTGCGGCGCCTCCCAATGGGGCCCACAGGCTGAGCAAGAGGCCCAGCCACAGCAGGGGCAAGGTGAGGTTGTCCGGGAGTAACTGGTGGTCGACATCAATGAAGGTCAGGGCGATCAGGAACCAGGTCAGCAGCAGCGCCGCCAGGGTCGATGAGCCAAAGCCGAACTTCCAGGCCACGGCCGCGGACAGCAGGCCGGTAAGGGCTTCGATCGCGGGATATCGGGGACTGATACGGACGCCGCAGTTGGCACAGCGGCCCTTGAGAAACACATAGCTGACAACCGGAATGTTCTGCAGCGCCGTAATAGGGGCTTTGCAGGCCGGACAGGCCGAGCGCGGCACGACCAGGTTGAAGGGTGCATCCGTTTGTTTGGCGCAGCCCGGCTCAGGGCCGCTGGCAGCGGCAGACGCGCTGTTGTTCGAGTCCGAGGCCGCCATCTCCTGGCATTGTTCTCGCCACTGCCGCTCGAGTATCAACGGCACGCGATAGATGACCACGTTCAGAAAGCTACCGATCAACAGGCCGATGACGAGGGTGGCGCTGACGAAGAAAGCCGGTGAGGACGCCAGCAGGTCGATGAGTGCCGTCATTGCATGGGTCTCATTGTTCTTGCCCGCAAAGAAAACGCCGCGCTTTGGCGCGGCGTTTGGCTGTAACGTGCCGCCGGCGGAGTCGTCAGACGACCGAGCCCAGCTTGAAGATCGGCAGATACATCGCGATGACCAGGCCGCCGACCAGCACGCCCAGTATCGCCATGATCAGCGGCTCGAGGAGGCTCGACATCGAGTCGACGGCGTTGTCCACCTCCGCCTCGTAGAACGTGGCGACTTTCGCGGACATGGAATCGAGCGAGCCCGACTCCTCGCCGACCGCGATCATCTGAATGACCATGTTGGGAAACAGTCCCGTGGATTCCATCGCGCGCTGCAGGCGTTGTCCTGTGGCGACTTCGTCGCGCATCTTCATCACTGCGTCTTCGTAGACGATGTTGCCGGTGGCGCCAGCCACGGATTCGAGAGCCTCCACCAGCGGTACACCGGCGGCGAACATGGTCGAGAGAGTACGTGCGTAGCGTGCGATTGCAGATTTGTTGAGGATCGGCCCGACGATCGGAAACTTCAGCGACAGGCGGTCCAGGAACTCGCGCATCTTGCGTGAGCGCTTCTTGAAGTAGAAGAACGTCCAGAACAAGCCACCGGCCACCACGGCGACATACACGCCCTTGGTCTGTAACGCTCGGGAGAGGTCGATGACGAACTGTGTGAAGGCCGGCAGATCCGCGCCGAAGCCCTTGAAGAGGGACTCAAACTGCGGGATCACGAAAATGAGCAGAATGACGGTCACAATGACCGCTACGACCAGCACCGCGGCGGGGTAGAAGAGGGCCTTTTTGACCTTCTTTTTCAGGGCCTCGGTTTTTTCCTTGTAGGTGGCGATCTTGTCCAGCAGAGATTCCAGCGCACCGGCCTGCTCGCCGGCTTCCACCAGGTTTACGAACAGATCGTCAAAATGCAGCGGGTGCTTGCCGAGTGCCTCGTGCAGAGAGGTGCCGCCCTCGACATCCGCCTTGATATCCAGAATCAGCTTCTGCATCGAGGGCTTGTCGTTACCGTTGCCGACGATCTCGAATGCCTGCACCAGCGGAATGCCCGCTGCCAGCATGGTGGCGAGCTGACGGGCGAAGACCGCGATATCTTCGGGCTTTACCTTGCCGCCGCGAGCACCTGCGGTGGACTGTTTCTTGATGCGCGATGGCGCGATCCCCTGGCGCCGCAGCTCCGAGCGGAGGATGGCCTCATCGGGCGCCAGACTCTTGCCCTTGACGCGATTGCCGCGTTTGTCCTTGCCTTCCCAGGCGAACGGGATATCCCGCTTGATCGCTTTGATGGTGGTGGTTGCTGCCGGAGCCATGCGCTACACGTCCTATGGGTCAATTGGCCGAAAGGCGCCTGCGGCGCTTTCGGCGGACATTACTTCGTGGGCCGCCATCAAAAAGCGTGGTTTTTGCTGGCTGCGCATATCATTCGGTTGTGACGCTGTTGACCTCTTCGAGGCTCGTGAGGCCTGATTTGACCTTTTCGAGTCCCGAGCGTCGTAGATCCCACACGCCTTCCTTCGCTGCCTGCGAAGCGATGTCGACAGCGCTTCCCAGCGCCAGAATGATGCGTGCAATAGATTCCGTAATGGGCAGTACCTGGTAGATGCCCACGCGGCCCTTGTAGCCGTCAGTGCAACTCTCGCAGCCCTTGGGGCCGAAGATTCTCAAACCTGCCGCGACGTCGGCTTCGGGGAAGCCCTCCTTGAGGAGCGCCTCCGGCGGCACGTCGATGGGCTGTTTGCAGTGTGAGCACAGGCGCCGCGCCAGGCGTTGCGCGATGATCAGGCTCACCGAGGTCGCGATCGCATAGGGCTTCACTCCCATGTCGACCAGGCGGGTGAGAGTTTGCGGCGCGTCGTTGGTGTGCAGCGTCGACAACACCAAGTGACCGGTCTGGGCGGCCTTGATGGCGATCTCCGCCGTCTCAGGTCACGGATCTCACCGACCATGATGACGTCCGGATCCTGACGCAGGAAGGCGCGCATCGCGGCGGCGAAGGTGAGTCCAACCTTCGGGTTGACGTTCACCTGGTTGACACCGGGGAGATTGATTTCCGCCGGGTCCTCGGCCGTCGAGATGTTGGTGTCCTCGCGGTTGAGAATGTTGAGGCCGGTGTACAGCGAGACGGTCTTGCCGCTACCGGTGGGGCCGGTCACCAGGATCATGCCCTGGGGCTTGGCCAGATACTTCTCGTACAGACCTTTCTGGACTGGCTCGTACCCCAGCGAATCGATGCCGAGCATCGCCTGCGCGGGGTCCAGAATACGCAGCACGATCTTCTCGCCGAACAGCGTGGGGCAGGTGCTCACGCGGAAGTCGATGGCGCGATTCTTCGACAGCTTCATCTTGATGCGCCCATCCTGCGGGACGCGGCGCTCGGCGATGTCCAGTCGCGACATGACTTTCAGGCGGGCGGCCAACTTTCCGGCCAGGGCCACCGGGGGCTGCGCGATCTCTTTCAGGACGCCGTCCATGCGCAGCCGGACGCGAAAAATTTTCTCGTAGGGCTCGAAGTGAATATCCGAGGCGCCGCGGCGAATGGCGTCCAACATCACCTTGTTGACGAACCGGACGATGGGCGCGTCTTCGACATCGTCGCGACTGGCGCCCTTGTCATCGAGCTCCTCTTCGCCGCCGACGGTTTCGAGGGCGTCCAGATCCATGCCCTCCTCTTCCGTGAGGGCGGATATCTGGTTGTCGACCTGCTCGATGGCCTTGTCGATGGCCTTCTGCAGCTTGTCGTCCTCGACGACGATGGCCTCGATGCCGAGGCTCGTCTGGAACTTGATTTCGTCGATCGCGTGCAGGTTGGTCGGGTCGGCGACCGCCAGGAACAGACGTTTGCCGCGGCGGAACAACGGCAATACACGGTGCTTGGCCAGCAGCTTGTCGTTGACCAGGCGTACTGTGTCCAGGTCCAGGGCAATGGCATCCAGATCGAACAGCGGTACCCCGAATTCGTTCGAGGCGGCCACGGCGATATCGCGGGCCTTTGCGGCGCCGCTGGTGACCAGCTGCGTGACTACGCTCATCTTGCGCTCACGGGCGACGTTCAGTGCCTCCAGCATGATCGCTTCCTCGACGACCCCGTCCTGTACGAGCCGTTGAGGCAGGCCACCCAAGCCCGAGCGCGGCCCCCCGAGGGCCAAAGAAGCATTATCGTTCATGGACTTCTAGCAAGCGACTGCGGTCCGTGGAATTTGTAGTCTACCGGAGCGGTGTGCTCAGGCAATTGTCAAATCTGCCGGCGATCCTCTCATAAGCTGCCGCGATCTCTGCGTGATTGGCCTCCCAAAAGAAGAAGCCCCTCCGAAGAGGGGCTTCTGGACCTTCGCAGATCAGGCACCCGTCTATTAGCTGTGGCAGCTGGTCGGCAGGTACTGGGCCGAGATGCTCGTGCCACCACCGGCGGAGGCGCTGGTGGCGATCGTGGTGGCGGCCACGGTGGCCGCGTTGCCGCAGATCCAGATGATGTCGTTGTTGGCGTTCGTGTAGGCGGTCAGGCCCAGGATGGCGCCGCTGATCGACTTGTTGACCTGGTTGCCGTAGGTGATCGTGATGTTGCCATTGCTGCTGCCGACGCTGGCAACGTACTTGCCAACCGAGGCGACCGCGCCGCCGTTCGAGAGCTGCGTCGTCGTCGGGAAGGTGCCAGCCTGCGCGTAGTACTCGGCAACCGCGGTCTTCCAGCCGTCCGCGAGGTTCAGGCCTTCAGTGACCTGCGAGCGGATGGTGTAGTTCTGGTAGGCCGGGATCGCGATCGCGGCCAGAATGCCGATGATCGCCACGACGATCATCAACTCGATCAGGGTGAAACCCTTTTGCACAGCTTTCATGAATACCTCTTCGGGCAGTAAGTGAGCGAATCAGCGGCGCAAAAGGCGCCTGCGAGCCGGAGTAGTGCAACCGCCATGCCACGCTGGCGTAGCCCTGTAACACTATGATTTAAAAAGGTTTATAAGATTTTCAATCGGGCGCTTTTTAACTTAGCCACGTCACCAGTTGACGACGCCCGAAGACTGACACGTCACAAAGTGACCTGTTGTGTCACTATGTTGCTCAGGCGGCCTGACGCGCATGCGCCGCCGCCTCCTGCGCGGCGTCCGACATAACTTCGTGGTATTCGTCCTCGACGTTCACCGACCACAGGGGTGTCTTGTCGAGTTTCCCTGCCACGATGCAATCCACCGCGGCTTTGGCCGCGAGCATGGAGTGGTCCTGGTTGTTATAGCGATGCATGCCGTTGCGGCCCACTGGAAAGACGTTCTCGAGCCGGTCCAGATAGCCACGCACGTGACGGATCTCGCTGTAGGCGCCGAAGTAGGCCGGATAGGCTTTGGGTACCCGCACGACCGTGCCGTCGAGGACGTCATTCAGGTCGATGAGTCCGATTCTGGCGAGCTCGCGGCTGGCGAAGTCGACGAAGGAGCCATCACGCATGGACCACAGGTCATCCCCTGCGGCACAGAAGTACTCCAACCCGAGCCAGATGGTGTTGGGGTCCGCGACCAGCGCCGGGCTCCAGTTGTTGAAGATCTGCAGGCGGCCCAGTTTGACGTCGGGCTCTTGCACGTAGATCCAGTTATCGGGCGGCATGCCGTTCGTGGCGCCGCCCGGGCGGGCGCCGCACATCCGCTTCACCAGCAGGCCCGCGGTCATGAAGTCCCGATAAGGCAGCTGCGCCGCGATGGTTTCAACGCGTGCATCCTCCGGCTGTAGTAATGCGGTCAGCTCCTTGACCGGCATCGTGGAGATCAGATAGTCGCAGCGGACCCTGCGGGTCTCCCCTGAAGCATGATCCAGCACATCGACCGCCTCGACCCGCGTCCGATTGCGATGGACGGCCGTGACGCTGTGGCGCAGATACAGCTGTCCGCCGCCAACCAACACCCGCGCGGCGGTCTCCTCCCACATTTGCCCGGGGCCGAGCTGCGGGTAGAGAAAGCGCTCGATCAGACTCGTCTCGGTGCCTTTCTGCGCGGTGTCCGCGACGGCCCTGAAGGGTTTGGCCAGTGCATGCCCGAGCGCTTTGCTGATCGAAAGGCCTTTGATGCGCTGCGCGCCCCATTCCGCCGAGATCTGCGAGCAGGGTACTCCCCAGACCTTCTCGGTGTAGTCCTTGAAGAAGGTGCGGTAGAGCTTGTCGCCAAAGCGGTTGATCAGGAAGTCCTCGAGGGTGACTTCGGGCGAGCGCGGCGCGAGGCGCGCCCGGATGTAACTCGCGCCCACCGCTGTCATGTAGGCTGCGCCCAGATTACCCAAAGTGGTGCTGTTGATTTTGAGCGGGTAGTCGAAGAAACGCCGCCGGTAGAAAATGCGCGACAACCGCGAGCGAACCAACATCACGTTCTGATTGGCGCCGCTGGCGCGGCTGTCCGTGTCGGGCGCGGTGAAGGAGCGCTCCTGACCCTGATAGGCAAGCCGCAGCGGTGCGCCCTGGTGGTGCACGTCGCCCGCCACCGGCAGAATCGATTGCCACCAGTTCATGACCCAGTCTGACTTCGAGAAGAACCGGTGGCCGCCCAGATCCATGCGGTTGCCGCGATAGTTGATGGTCTTGGAGATGCCGCCCACCTGGCTGTCCGACTCGAACACGAGCGGCTGGACGTCCGAGCGCTGCAACAGCTCGAAAGCCGCCGTGAGGCCGGCGGGCCCTGCTCCGGCAATGACCGCGATTTTTTTCATTCAGGAAGTCCTCGATGGGACGAACAGCAACTGGCGCCGTAAGGTGAAGTTCGTTGCGAACGTACACACCGCAGCGAAGAGTTTGGCAGTAATGAGGCTGAGCCCGGCCGCGCTCACCGCGACGAACAGCGCGCCGGCGTTGACCATCAGGCCAGCCAGCCCGAGTGCTACAAAGTACCCGAATTCGAGCGAGCGATTGGCAATCTGACGGGCTTCGAATACGAAGCGGACCGACAGCAGGTAGGCTACGGAGGCGCCGGCGCAAAAGGCGGGCGCGGAGGCGACCAGGTAGTGCCACCCGGCAAGCTTCACAAGGCCTTGCAGGACCGATACGTCGACGGCCAGGGCCACCGCCGATACCAACCCATAGGTCAGCACCTGCAACACGAGCTTCGGGAACCCATCGCGTGCGGACTCGCCCATGATGTCAGCTGCCCCGCTTGGCACAACTGAACAACTGCAGGCCGCCGGATACCGGCCAGATTTCGCTCGGGATCCGCGCGAGCGGCGCCCTGTCGAGCCGCGCGCCGGTGACGAGGTATTGAAAGCCGCCCGCCGCGCAAGCCGCTTGCAGTTGTGCCGGACCGAGGCCCACTGCGGCTTCATCCGCTTGCCAGCCCAGAAAGAGAGCCGCTGGAACCGCGCTGCCCAGGGTGCCCGCGCGTCTGGCCATTTCCATTGCAATGGCTCGCGAAAATACGAGCCCGGAGGTCTGGGCCTCGGACAGATAACTCGGACGCTCGAGCAACAGCCAGGTTGTCAGGGGGTGCCCCGGCCAGAAAACCTCGGCCCCCGCAGGTATGAGCTCGCGCCATGCCGCAAAGTGGCGTACCAGCGCAGGCGAGAGCTCGCGACGGGTCCATCTGTGCCAGGTTTGTGGCGCCACCCATATACAACCGAAGATAACAAGACCGGTGGCTGCAAGCCCAGCGGTTCGCGCACGCGGTGATCCGAACAGCCACCAGATCGATACCGCGGCCGCGCAGGGAAGGGCGCCATCGGCCGAGAGGCTGATCGCCTTTCTCAGCCACAATGGGATGCCTGGATCGAGGTAATGGACATCGGTGAGGACGGCGTTGGAGGCGATGCGCCATGCCACCGCCACCACCAGCAGGGCACAGGCTCCAAAAAACACCAGCCGCGCATGGTTCGGTCGCAAGCGATGCGCGAGCAGCGCGGACGCGACCGCTGCCAGCGCCACTTCCAGCGCAAGCACGTCCGCGCCAAAGATCCAACTGATGATCAACAGTAGCGTTGTGGTTCGCTGCGCGTAGCCCGAGTGCCACGCATTTTGCGCGACCGCCGGAAGCAGCAGTAGCGCGGCGACTGTCGCCAGCCATAGCCAACGCCACGGCTGCAACTGGGTGAGCAGCGCCAGGTGCAACAGGTCACAGGCGAACAAAGTCAGTGTCAGTCCGCTCACCGCGGTCAACAGCGCTATCCGGGAGAGGCTACGAGCCTCGCCGGCCGGCAGCAGAGCGCTTCCGGCCAGGAGAGTAGCCAGGACGGAGGCGGTCCGTGTCCAGTCATCGAGCCGCCACTGCAGAACGAACAAATAGGGGGTCCGGGCTTCGATCAATTTCAGCCAGGCTGCGTCGAAGCGCCCCAATGGACCTGGAAGGTTTGCGTACCACACAACGGCCAGCGCGATAGCCGCTGCCACGATACATACCAAGCTCAGGCGTGGACGTGGAATGCCAACGTGTTTCCACCAGATGGCTGCAATCCCGGCGGCAGCCATCACGGGGTGTATCAATGTGGCCGCGGCAAGCAATACCACCGCGGTTTTCGTGCGCTCGTACGAGGATGCCGCGAGGCTTGCGAGTACCAACGCTTCGGCGATCATCCGCGGCGTGAGAAACGACTCGATGCAGGCGAACACCTGGTGGGCGCCGTAAAACCCAGGTACCGCAACCAGAACCGCCACCGCAAGCAGCGCAAGCGGGCCGGGCATGAGTCGTCGCGCAAGCAGCCACGCACAGCAGATGAGCGCAACCTGTGACACGAACGTCAACACGGCGGCCGCGGTCTCGGGGCCCAACAGGCCGACCAGTGGCGCATAGATCGGCCCGAAAATTGAGAATCTGTCCTGCGAGCCGTAGCGCAGGAAGCCGTCGTGCCCTAAAGAATCGGGGTGTAAGTGTGCGAGGGCCTGCAGCGTGTAAAGCCGCGCGTCGTGCACGATTCCGCCGTAACCATGCGAGACTGCCCATGTCAGGATGCAAA
>Ga0134126_10000442_pt1 | contig 53482 bp, 41 predicted proteins | sample KB31752_FD_96881 | JGI IMG/M metagenome (GOLD analysis project Ga0134126, IMG submission 96881) | Terrestrial soil microbial communities with excess Nitrogen fertilizer from Kellogg Biological Station, Michigan, USA - KB3-175-2 | ecosystem: Environmental > Terrestrial > Soil > Unclassified ...
CAAGAAATCCAAACCCGAGTTTGTGAACATTACCAGTGCGAACAACTGGAACCTCTGCAACAAAAGGTCGAAGCCAAAGATCCGCCCAAAACCAGGAAAAAGGTCGCCTGATCCTGCACTAGGGTATCGTGACGTGTTTGATCGCTGTTTCATGCTCGTCGATTTCCTTTTGTGATGCCTCAACCATCGAAACCAGGAGAAACCATGTCCAGCAACAAGCCCAATCGCGTCCTTGTGCTACTCGTTCCGATCGTCGTCTTGGCCGGCTGCCAAGTCCGATTCGGTCCGGCAACCGGCACGAACCGCCCCGCCGCGTTCGGATCGGGAAATACCGCGGGCGGCGGCGATCCCGCCGAACAAGCCGCCATCCAAACCATTCAATCGCACGGCGGCTACGCGACTCAGGACAATACGCAACCGAATAAGCCCGTCATCGCAGTGGGTGTTTTCCGCGACAGTTTCACCGATGCCAATCTCAAGGCTCTCGCCAGTCTCACCAAGGTACGCAAGATTTCCCTCGCCGGCACCAAGATTACCGGCGTCGGTCTCAAAGATTTGGTTGGTCTCAAAGACCTCACTGAACTTGATGTCTCCCAAACCCCCGTCGATGACGCCGGCTTGAAAGAAATCGCGGCTCTGAAACAACTGAAGATCCTGGGCCTTCGCGCGACGAAAGTGACGGGCGCGGGCTTGCGAGAGTTGGCTCCCCTAACGCAACTCGAAGAGCTGAGCGTCGCCAACATGTTCCTGGGGACCGCGCCGGCCACCAATATCGCTGCCAATCTCAAGCAGCTCAAGAGACTGTATATCGACAACAGCGATGCCAGCGATGTCGGCGTCATCGAACTGGCCAAGATGCCCAACCTCCAACTCTTGACCCTCAACGGCACCCGCGTGACCGATGTTGGCTTGGCCGCCCTCACCAAGCTCAACACGCTTGAGACGCTTCAATTGAGCTTCAATATTACGGACAAGAGCGCGAAAATTCTCGCCAACTGCAAGAACCTCCGTGTACTGCGCCTGTTCAACACCAAGATCACGGACAAAGGCTTGCAAGAACTGGCGAGTCTGCCCCATCTGAAAGAACTCGAACTGCGCGGCAGCGCCGGAGTCAGCAACCAGGCCATCGCCGATTTCATCAAAAGCCATCCGAATTGTAGTGTAAAACAATAAGCGACTGTCCTATAAGCCCCTCTCCCTCGGTACTCCGGGGGAGAGGGGTTGGGGTGAGGGGGGAAATCCTGCGAAAAATGCACCCCTCACCCCCAACCCCTCTCCCCTGAGTACAGGGGAGAGGGGAGCAGAGGGCACAGACTCTGAACGAATCGTCCATCCACCGGACGGCTTGCCGGTCGCCGCGTCCGCGAAAATGTTTCGCCGGCGCGGCGATCGCGTTCGAGAAACTTGGAAGGCGCGAGGAGTTACTCGACGGGTGGCGTCTGCAATCGCTGCCGGCACCAGGCAGACTCTTCGGTGTTCATCGGCGGCGTCAACTCCACTGCGTAGTCGATGCTCTGGGCGTAGCGGAAGCGTTGGTAGATCGTGTCGAGGAGCGGTTGTAAACTCAGAGACATGTCGGGATCGGGCTTGGTCAACGGAATAGGGATTGCCGGCAAGGGATGCTGAAAGTGTCCCTCCCAAACCAGGCAGGCGTGCGGTTTACGCGCTCGCGCAACCATCAAGATGAAGGGACTGTCCGGCCAGGCATCGAGCATCGGCATCCGCTGACCGCCGCGCAGCAGATCAATTTCCACCAAATTCACGCGGTCCAACAATAGGCTCTGCCGCTTGCGCTGGTAAAGATCCCATCCCTCTGTACCGGGGCGTTTGTTGGAAGGCGACAACACTTCGATTGTTGTTACCAGACGCCTTTCGGGGGCGGTCTCGTAAATCTCGACGAACGTCTCACGGTGTTCCTCCTCAATGAAGGCCCGAAGGATACGCGGTTCTTCCGTGATAGCCGATTCCGCGAGGGCCGCTCCCCCTTTTTTGCTGCCCTTCTTGCGGCCTCGCGGCGTAGTGACGCTGACGTCGGGTAGAAAGGGATGCGCCGTTTTGCCTTCCGATTCAACGAGGACAAGATAGAAACGCTCGCCGGTGCGAACGATGTAACGCTCCGGGGTGCTGTCCGCCAACTGCCAAGCGATTTGCTCGATAAGGTGCTTGTGAAAATCTTCCCACAAGCCGCACGCCTCGATATAGGGGTCCATGCCCGGAAATGGCGACTTCATCGCGACGATCCTCCTCCGGTTAGGCGATGGTGCCAGGATAACAAGCGGAACCTCTGGAAGTCCATTCCGTCCCTAATAATGGCCGGCACCTTGCTTGGGAGGGAACTGGCCGGAATAATCGCGGCACACGGACAGCCGCCACGAGGAGATGGGCTGCCCCTTCTCCTCATACTTCATTTCCTTCGTGGCCACGGTGCGGAAGGCCCGGCGGAGTTGCTTTTCATCTCCATTCACGACGATAAATGTCCGTCCCGTAAATGCTTCGCCGTTGTCGAGCGGATTGAACCACAAATCGTATTGGCTGTGGCGATCGCCCACGCTCAGGCCAATGGAATAAGCCTGCGGATGGCCGACGCAATAGACACCCAGTTCACCCGGCATACTCCAATTGCAGCCGGCCAGCACCGGCTCGACGCCCTCCTCGGCAAGTTGAACGCGCAAACGATCGACTTCCGCCGCCAGGCTGCGCCAGCCGCGCAGGCGGCACGACGGATCGAGACGCCGCACCGGGAAGAGGTTCGTTTCCGTCGGCGGTCCCGCCAACCGGCTCAATACCGGATATAACAACTCGCTATGGTGCATAAAAATCGTCACGAGCAAGCCGGCCACGCATGCCAATCCCAGGTTGATCGCGGTACTGACGCGATACCAGTGCCGCGGATCGTCGAGTTGCCTTCCCAGCCAGGCCGCCGACAGCACCAACCCCGACAGGTAGGCCGTCACCGGCCAATTCATTTCACCGCCGCCCGTCTTGGGACTGAATGCCCAAAACAGCAAAAACATCGGTGCCGACAACCACCACAGATAGCGCACGCCTTCGTCGCGCTCGCGCCACGGTCGATGCGCGATCATCGCTGCCGCCCAGACGATGAACCAGTACACAAGCAATAGAGCGCACTGTTCGCCCACATAGGTCAACGGCCCCAGCCAGTGAATGCGCGACGGCTCACGCGCCTCGATGACGCCATGCAGCCCCGCCAGCCCGAAGACATGGCGGAATGTCACCCATTCGTGTTGGGCGTTCCAAATGAGGATCGGCAGACAGCAAAACCCAGCGACGGCGACCATGCACCAAAATCCGCGGCTCCATAGCAGCCGTCGATACTCCGGCGTCGTCAACAGAAACAAAGCCACCGAGGGAATCCACACAATCATCGTGTACTTGGCCAACATACCCAGTCCAAGCACAAGACCCAGCGCCGGCCACGCCCAATTAGACCCGCGGAAAATGGCGCGATGTCCCAGCACGAGCGCCCAGCCCCAGCAGCAGGTGTAGGGCGAGTCAATGGTCATGAGCGATGAACCGGCGGCAATGACCGGCAATGTCAAAGCCATGCCGACGACGGCCAGGCCCAGCACCTCACAGCGATACACCTGCACGGCGAGAATATACAGACTCAACAACAGTAAACTGCCGCAGACGATGGCCGGCAGCCGCACGGCGAGCGCGAGGTTGCCGGTGTGCGCGACGGACCACGGGCCGGCCAATTCACAGCCGGCGCGGATGAGATAGGCGATGAGCGGTCCCTTGCTGTAATAGCTCCAATCGAGATGACGCGACCAGTCCCAGTAATGGGCCTCGTCGGGAGCGAGGTCGAGGGGGCAGGCGTGGGCCAAGTAAACCACATGAAGGGCGGCGGCTCCGAAGATCAGGCAGGCCGCCAGCAGACGACACCATCCGACCGACAGAGCAATACGTGCGGGACGCAGCGGCATAAGCACGGCTTTCGCCTCCTTGACGCGCGAACGGGCGCGGATCCTTCCGGGACGCTGCTTGTAGTTCGAGGGGGGAGAAAGATCAAGAGAGGTCGAAAGAAGTAAACCAGCCCGAAGCGTCAGCGACGGGTTTCTCCCGTCGCTGACGCTTCGGGCTGGTTAAGCGATTAAACCGATGCGGTTAAATCGCCGACCAGCTTGGCGAGTGTTTCGTGGGTCAGCGTGAAGGCGACCTGCTGGCGGCGCGGTTCGGCCGGTCGCGGTGCCTGGTAGCGACGCAATACGGCGCTACCATCGCCTTCGAGCAACACTTCATAATAGAAGCGTTCATCACCGCGCTGGCCGGGTTGTTCGCTGCGTAGGAGGGCCACATTCCGGCCGTTGTCCACTTCCAGCAGACGTAATGGTTCGAGCAATCCCGTCACGCGCTGGCCAATCTGCTCGGCATGGAGCTTCAGATCGACCAAGGGTGTCGGAGTGGAACGCCGCAGGGTCAGTTCCCAGAGCCGGCAGCCGACCACATCGACGCAGTCGGCCGTGACGGCGGCCCTCCAGCCGCTGGCCGCGTCGGCCACGTCGAGGGTTTGGCGGTCGTTATCGGGTCGCCAGTTAGCGAGTTTTTCCAGCAGGATTTCGTTTAGGCTCATCGTTCTCTCCTCCGGTTTTGACGCTGTGTTCGCTACCGTCGAAGGAAAGCATGGTGGGCTTGCCATCGACGAGCGTTTGCAAGTTGACCGGACGCCCCCAGAGGAATTGCAAGTTCGTCAGGGTGTCCGCCGCGTGATCGAGGCGGAGTTCGACGCCGGTGTGGTGGTGCCGCAACAGCAATTCGCCGCGATTGCGAAAATTGCCGTCTACTACATAAATCCACGGTTTGCCGAAGTTCGTCAAGCTGAATAACAGACGTTGCTTGATTTTCTCGAAATCGCGCGACTCGATGATGTAACCGCCCGCCTGCTCCTGCCAGGCGAACGTGAACATGTTGTGCTGCACGCAGAACTCCGGCGTCAGAAACGTATCGATGAAAGTAATATCGTTATGAACGCGGCGCACCTCGAAGATTTTCTGCCGCCCCAGTCCCAATTGCTTGTCCCAATTGCGCCGCTTCTCCAGATCGTCGCATTCATCGTACTCCTTGCCGAACTTGCCGGTGTTCCAGCGATGCTCGATGTCGCGCAGAAGCTCGATGCCCAGCTTGTAGGGATTGATCCGCCCGCGCGACACGGCCATCGTGCCGGAGTGATGGTCGGCATAATCGACGACTTCAGAGGGAGTTAAAATCTTCTGGGTCATCATCGTCGAATGCCAGTAGCTATTGTGATTGATGAACCCTTGCGCGGCGTAGCGGTGCGTTTCCTCGACGGAGATGTCGTACACGTCCGCGCGTCGCCGCTCAATGGCGACGATGTCGTCTTCCCAAACCTCCTGCTTGAACCACTTGTGTCCCTCAATGTGCGCCCGCAAGGCATCCTGTTTGCGTTGCAATCCGAAGCCGATTTCTTCCAGGAACACTGCCGCGGATTTGCCTCTCGTCTCGACGTGCCAGCATCCATCCTCGTGAGGCCGGCGCCTGGACAAGATACCAAAGTTCAGGAGCAACACCTGTACGGTCTTGCTCATTTCCACGCTGGAAGTCGCCAGGATGACGCCGGCCTTGCCCCCGTAGCCGTCACAATCGTAGTAGGCGCGCAGGAACGACGCCACAACGGACTTCGGTGATCGCAGAATGACATCGGGAACATTCTTGGTCCGAGCGCACACGCCCGTCTTCAGGCCAAGATGTTTGAGGAAATCTTGCACATGCGCGGAACTAAATTTGATTCGCCATTTCGTCTGGTCCCATTGCTTGCGCGGCTTGATGCCGAACAATTCTTCGGTTAGCTGGGCGAAGCGATCCACCTGGGATTCATCGGCACTGGTAAGGCCGATCGTGCGTTTTCGCTCGCTGATGTGGCCGTCACCGATCAGATAACCCAAAAACGTCGCCAAGCGTTCATCCACGATTGTCGGGATGCGAATGGGTACACGCTTGTTGTGCATTCGTGACACGGTCGCCAGGCCGCTCTCGTAATCCATGAGGGCGACTTGCAATGCTGCGGAATGCTTGCCGCGCACACCTCGACGAAACCGTATGACTGTCTCAATGTCCACGCCGACACGAGACGCGACCTCCTGGAGTGAGATCCGTCGTTGTGGAAGCTGCCATTCGATGGGAACAACATTCTCCGACCAGAGTTTCGCCCCGCCGATAAGCAGACGGTCTCCAACCTGAAGCGCATCGAGCGCACGCCAACTCCCATCGGGGAGTTGCAAGCGATGCGTCGTCGAACCCTCCACTTCGAGACCTCGACGGGTGCGAATAAAAACCGTTTCCCGATCCGCGAAAGTCGCCCAGTCGTAAACGCGCCGGCGCGATTGACCGTCGAATATCTCCACGGGCAGACGCTTCTGAACCACTTCCCCGATGGGGAGCAATCCTCGATTTGTATATATAAGAGATCCGTATTGCAGACAGGCCCACCCCTCGTTCGCGATTTTTGTCATCCCTTGAGGGGCAAAATAATACGCCTCATCGCGGACGATTTCCAGGATGTCACGCTGCCAGTTTTTGAGGGGCGCATGTTCGATCAGAAACAGCAGCACATCTTTTTCGGGATGTTCGGGGAAGCTGCGCGCGATCTGTTCCTTGGCCTTGCGGCGTTCCTCTTCTTCCTTCTTGAGCAACTCGCGCGGGTTGATGTAGTCCTCCATGTAGTCCTTGCTCTTGAAGCGCGTCGCTCGCACATCGGAGCCATCGTCGTTTTCGGGAGTGAAATCGTAGCGCGACACCGGCTCGCGTCGGCGGATGGCCACCGAATGCACGTCAATCAGGTCATCGATCGACATACAGCGATCCATGAACGCCTCGACCTCATCCTCGCCGAAGCGCTCGACATAATGACGGATGCGAGCGCCGTGATTGGCCATCTCATCCATCATCTTGCGATTGGTGTGCGCGAAATAGGCGTTGTTTTTGAAAAAATCACAATGTCCATACACATGGGCCATCACCAACTTTTGATCGACCGTGTGATTGCTGCGCATCAGGTAGGCGTAGCACGGATCATTGTTGATGACCATTTCGTAAATCTTCGACAAGCCATAGTCATAGCCCTTGCGCAGCTCCTCGTAAGACATGCCGAACGACCAGTGCGGATAGCGTGTCGGGAAGCCGCCGTAGGCGGCCACCTCGTTGAGATCGTCGGCGTCGATCACCTCGAAGATCGTCTCGTAGAAATCGAGTCCGTAGCCGCGCGCGTAGCCCTCAATTTCCTCCTTGAGAGAGCGCAAATGAGGCGGCAATGTAGTATCGTATGGCGTATCCATGTTTCACCTGAGGAGATCGCGGCAGGGGAGTCGCTCGCGGCTTAGCGCGAGAACGCTAAGCCGCGAGCGGCGAACGGACTAGCGGCCGGTTCCGAGAAACTCTTTAATCGAACCCAAAATAGCCTCGCGGTCGGGAATGCGACTGCACACCACATTGGGCCGTTCGCCGAGCATCTCATGGATGTACTCGTAAAACTCACCGCTGCCGTAAGGGCTTTCCACCTGGCCATAACCAAACAAATTCAAACGCGGCAGCAATTTCTCCTGCAACAACTCAAGGCAATGGGGGATATCGTCGCCCCAGTTGTCGCCGTCGGAGAAGTGGAAGGCGTAGATGTTCCACTGATCCGACGGATAGCGTGCGTTGATGATCTTGTCCGCCAGCGTGTACGCCGAACTAATCTTGGTGCCGCCCGATTCGCGCGTGTGGTAAAACGTGTGTTCGTCCACTTCCTGGGCGGCCGCATCGTGGATGATGTACACCGTATCGACGCCCTTGTAGTGGGCCTTGATCCAGGTATCGATCCAGAACGCCTCAATGCGGACGATCTCTTTTTGTTCGTCGGTCATCGAACCGGACACGTCCATCATGTAAATGAGAACGGCCACGCTCTGCGGTTGTTGCACGTCCTTCCAGCTGCGATATTGCTTGTCCGAGCGAATCGGCACCACGATCGGATCGCGCGGATCGTAGGCTTGCGAGGCGATCTGGCGACGAAGCGCGCGTTTGAACGTGCGTTTGAAATGGCGCAGCGATTCGGGTCCGGCTTGGCGAATGCCGGTGTATTTGTCGCGCGTGCTGATGATGTTCTTCTTGCCGCGAGGCTCGATACGCGGCAGCGCCAACTCTTCGCCGAGGATGGCGGCCATCTCTTCCATCGATAGCTCGACTTCGAGAATGTGGCCGCCCGGCTGATCGCCCGCTCCCGAACCGTCTTCCTTACCGGGGCCTAGGGGTTGACCGACCTGGCCATCACCCTGACCGACGCCGCCCGATCCCTTACTGCCGTAGCGAAACTGCGGAATCTCGATCTGCGGCAGCGGAATGCTGACGAGATCCTTGCCCTTCTTGCCGATCATCTCGCCGCGGCTGATGTACTTCGACAGGTTGCTTTTGACCTTGCCGCGCACCAACTTGCGAAAGCGCTGATGATCGCGCTCAATTTTCTGTCCCACGACGCACCCCCCGGATTATCACCACGGAAAACACGGAGAACACGAAAAAAAGACCAAAACAGAAAAGCCTCCTCAAGCGAACATCTGTCCGCATCCTTAGTCCGATTCAATTTTGTGTTTGTCTTTTTTCCGTGTTTTCCGTGTTTTCCGTGGTGAATGTATTATTTCTTCGTATGGCCGCGGGCGAAGATGCTGGCCACGAACGTCAGCACGTCGGTCGCACTACTTTCATTATAACCGTAGTTGCGGATAAGCCGGCTCTTGACGACATCGATCTTTTCCTGCGTCGCCTTGTCCACGACGTTGGACACCAGGCTCGTCAGCTTGATGGTGTCCTTCTGATCCTCGAACAGCTTCAATTCGAGGGCTTTCTGCAAGCGTTCGTTGGTCTTGTAGTCGAAGCGTTTGCCGTCGAGCGCCAGGGCACCGATGTAGTTCATGATCTCGCGGCGGAAATCGTCCTTGCGGCCGTCAGGGATGTCGATTTTCTCCTCAACGGAGCGCATGAGTCGTTCATCCGGCTCCTCGTAGTTGCCGGTGTACTTGTTGCGAACCTTCTCGCGTTGCGTGTAGGCCCGCACATTGTCGATGTAGTTGGAACACAGACGAGCGAGAGCATCCTCGTCGGCCGCGATGGCACGCTGCACCTCGTTCTTGACGATGTCCTCGTACTCCTCCTTGACCACGGAAAGCAACTCGCGGTAGTGCTGCAACTGCTCCTGACTGGTAATGAGCGAGTGATGGCGCAGGCCAATTTCCAGTTCGTGTAGCACCATGAACGGGTTGACGCTGTCCTCGTCGGGATGGGCGACGATGGCGTTGGAGATTTTGTCCTGAATGTAGCGCGGGCTGATGCCGTGCATGCCCTCCTGGACCGCCTCGCGTTTCAGTTCAACGACGTTGTCTTCGGTGAAGCCGGGCAGCGTCTTGCCGTTGTAGAGCTTGAGCTTTTGCAACAGCGTCAAATTGGCGTGCTTGGGTTGCACCAAGCGCGTCAGCACCGCCCACATGGCCGCGATCTCGATGGTGTGCGGCGCGATGTGCTTGCCCTTGACGCGCGTGGTGTTGAAGTCCTTTTCGTAGATGCGGATTTCATCCTTGAGGCGCGTCACATAGGGCACGTCGATTTTCACCGTGCGGTCACGCAACGCTTCCATGAATTCATTGTTCTGCAAGCGTTTATATTCTGGTTCGTTCGTGTTTGAGGCCACCACGTTGCCGACGCCGCAAACGAAGTTGTGCAAACCGGCGCATTCGATGTCGTACACCCATTCGTCCGTCACCGGGCGCTCGTGCAGATGCGCCTCGAACGTGATGCGCCGGCCACCCTGTTTGCCTTCGCCGGAGACGAAGCGAATACGATAAGCTGGCGTGCGATCCTCTCGCTGTGCCTGATAAACGCTGTAATCGTGCCCGAGCAGCGTGGCCAACGTGCCCACCTGAGCGGCCAGCAACGGCGAGATGGTCTTGTACTCGAAGAACTTGCCGCGATAGTCGTCCGAAGCGGTGTCATCGAGCAACTTCGACATTTTGCGCGAACCGTCGGTGCGCATCAGTTCATCGAAAGCGTGTTGCAGATACGCCGTCGGCAAACGGAACAGGAAATCGGGCAGCCGTTTGTTGACGGCCAATTCGCCGCAATGATGCGCACATAGCCGGGCGATGACCTCCGAGCCGAGATACAGCCGCCAAGCCGAATCCGTCTTGGTCCCGAAATCGATCGAACCCGTGCCCGTGCTGATGCGCGCATATGCCGCCCGCACGCGCTCCAACTCATCGCGGTTGGCCTGGCTGATGACCACGCCGCCATTGCGGCCGTTGACGTGGCCTTCGGTGGCGAACCATACGAGTACCGTGAGAAGATCCTTCAGAGGCTGCACATCAATGATCGGATCGTACACCGCTTGGATCGCCGTGGCATGGCGCGGTAGATCGAGCCGCGCCCACCCCTCGCGGCAGGGGCGCGTCATCACACCGCCAACGGACGTGACACGCACTTGATCGCGCACGAAGCCCGCCATACCTTCTACCACGTCGAGAACCTCGACACCCGGCGAGGCGGCGAAGTCATCCGCCAGACCGCGCACGGCCATGATCTCACGCCGCTCTTCGGGGTAGAACTTCTCGCCCTCGCGGTCGTAGATCGAATGGTTCGGCGTCGTCTCGACCGTGCCCCATTTCTGCGCCGTGGTCAGCAGGTTGCCGGTGAAGCGATGGCGGAACACGGAACGCACCGGTGTCCACGCCGCCCGCCGCGTCTGGAAATCATAGGACAGTACCTCCAGTCCGGATGAATCCTCGGCGAAACGCTCGTGCAGTTGTTCCAGCGTAGTCCAGCCGGGCACACCGTCGAACCGATACGGAATCGGCGTCGAGCCGGCGACACTATGGCCAAGAATAACCTCATCAATATCGGTTTGCGCGAACTTCTTCGGCTTGATCTTGTGTTCCTGCGAGGCACCGAGCAAGTCGTAGAGAAAGGCCACGTCCAGCTTTAGCACCTCGATGAACTCGACCATGCCGCGATTGGCGATGTTGAGTTCCCCGTCAAAATTGAAGGCGCGCGGGTCACTGTCCGTACCGTATTCCGCGATTTTGCGATAGTTAATGTCGCCGGTTAACTCCGTCGAATCTTGGTTCTTTTCGTCCTTGGGCTGGAACGTACCGATGCCGATACGGTCCTGCTCGGACAGGATCAAGCGATAAACCTTGACATCCTCCAGCATGCGGCCCCAGTCGCCGTCGTGGCGAGCGAGGCGTTCGTTGTACATTTGTCGGCAGAAGGGACACAAATCGCCGCGAATGGTGACCTCGACCGTGCCGGGCTGATGATTGGCGTTGAGTTTGGCCAACAGCGGCGCACGCAGATCTTGCGGCACGAGATTCAAGGGATCCTCGTGCATGGGACACTTTTGCGATGGTGCGCCGTCCGCTCCCTTCCAGGCGAAACTGAACAACATGCCGGCGTCGGTGCGCGCGTAATCCTCCAGGCCACGCTTGAGCAAGCGCGCAATGGTGCTTTTGGAGCTGCCGACGGGACCGTGCAGCAGCAGCACGCGCCGTTCGGTGCCGTAGCCCTTGGCCGCCGACTTGAAGGCGTTGACCAATTGCATGAGCGGCCGATCCAGACCATAGATGCCGTCGCCGTGCTTGGCGGCGTATTCGGTGAAGAACTTGTAGCGAAGGATCTTTTCCTTGTTCTCGAACACATCATCGATACCGTGCGCCAGGATCATATCGTAGAGGCGCTGGTAGGCGGTACGTGTGACCTCAGGATGCTCGGCGACAATGTCGAGATACTCCTCGAACGCGCCTTCCCAGTGCGTTTTGCGGTAATCGCTGAGGTTCTGTTGTTGACGAAGGCTGGCAATGAGGGCCTTCCCTGTCGATAGCGACATCGCTTGATACCTCCAAGAAACGGCGGCCCTCAGCGGCGCGCCGTGGATAAGACGAACGGAAGAACTTTTGGCCGGCTCGGCTCGCCGGACCTGCCCGCGCGAAAGTCAGAACATGTACGGGAAAGAAGGCGGCCTGTTCCGGCTTGAGGACTCGAACCGAGAAGAAAAGGACAGAGACGGCCACTCGTCTGTTGTTGGCAGCGAAGTGGCATGACAGTCCACGCTCCTGTCCCGTCCTGCGTACTCATCTGTTATTCTATCCCGCGTGCAGGGATCGCGTCAAACAACTCACTTTCCTGAGCGCCCGCAACCTCGTCTCCTCGCCTGACGCCATGCCCATTTGACCGGATCACGCCTCCGAACGGATAGCACTCAATCTAACTGTTTTAACACCTGTAGCAGCATACGCTGTTTGGGCGGGGTTCTGTCAAGATCGGTTTGCCTGCCCGCGCGGGCAGCTTACGGAAGTTGTGCCGGATACGTCGGCGATCGCTCGGCAAAGCCGCGCGGCGCCGTCGGGTTGCTCTGGACGTGCCGTTCAGAACTGTGGTACAGGCGCTAGACGGAGAGTATGATCGCTGTCCTTTAATCAGGAGAGGTCAAGCCATGCGGAACATGCTGGCATTGTTTGCCACGGGTATTTTGACAATCGTGGGGCTGGGCTGGTATCTCGGCTGGTACAAGGTGCGCAGCCAGCCGGCTTCCGTGCCGGGTCAGCACAGCGTACAAATCGACATCAACACCAAGCAGATCGGCAAGGACATACAACGAAGCGAACAGAAGATCCAGCAGATGATCGACAACAAGACCAAGGAGGAGGCGGCCAGCATCAAGAAGACGAGCGACAACCTGATGCTGCCTTCGCCGCCGTCGGACTCGAAACTCTCGACGAACAAGGGCGATAAGGCTCCGCTGTTCCAGTTCAACACCGGCAAAAGTGGTCCCTCCGGGGAGATCGGCGGCGACAAGGGATCGGTAATCCACTTCGGCGGCGACAACGGGCCGACAATCCAGTTCGGCAGCGACAAGAAATAATCTTCGCCGCTTGCGGCTTAGCAAGGCGCGCTAAGCCGCAAGCGGTCCAACATCTCCAGCAGCGTGCGCACAGATGTCTCGGCGAAGACGGGATCGTTGATGTGCAGGTCCAACTCTATCAAGCGCACATGCGGACTCATCCAATTGCGTAGGCTCTGAAACAAAGCGGCGTCGGCTTCCGGCCACCAGAACGGTTTGCCTTCGGCGTCCAGCGCGGACACTCCCTTCAGTGGGACAAGCACCGCAGTCGGCCCGCGCGCGGCGCTGGCCTTGTGGGCGATTTCCTTACCCAGCGCATCGTTCTCGTCCGGCGTGGTTCGCATGAGCGTCACGGTTGGATTGTGCGCATAGAAACGCCGTTCGCGAAACTTTTCCGGTACCGTCTCGGGCGGTCCAAAGTTAACCATGTCGAGCGCGCCCACGGAGATAACTTGCGGCACACCGCGCAGCCCCGCCGCCGTCAGCCGATCGCGTCCGGCCGTCAGTATTCCTCCCACCTGTTCGTCGGCCAACTCCGTCGTTGTGAGATCGAGCACACCGGCAATGAGTCCATCGCGAAGGAAGGATTCCATCGTCATACCGCCGGTGCCGGTGGCGTGAAAAACAAGCACCTCGAAGCCAGCCTGCTCGACCGCGCGCCGCGCCGCTTCAACGCAGGGCGTCGTCACTCCGAACATGGTCGCGCTGACCAACGGCCGATCTGCGGACTGCGGACTGTGGACTGCGGACTGAACCATACCGATCATCGCGCTGGCGGCATTGCTCAGTACGATACGGCTGATGCGATTGATTCCGCTGATGTCCACGACCGAGTTCATCATGAGAATGTCGCGGACGCCGACATAGGGCTTGACCTGCCCGCTGGCGAGGGTGCTGACCATGAGCTTGGGCACCCCGAAGGGCAGGGCGCGCATGGCCGTGGTGGCGATGGTGGTGCCGGCCGAGCCGCCCAGACCAAGCAGCCCATCGAGTTGTCCTTTCGCGTGCAGATCGACGGCGATCTTGGCCGCGCCCTTTGCCGCCGCCGTGATGGCTTGCCCACGATCGCTCGTCCGGCGGATAGCATCGAAGCGGGTACCGGCCGCGGCGTAAACTTCCTCGCGTGAGATGTCCGGCGTGAAAGCGGGCGGATGCAAGACGCCGGCATCAAGGACGAGAGTAGCGATGCCGGCCTGGCGCAGCAGGTCGCGGACGAACTGAAATTCGATGCCCTTGGTATCGAGTGTGCCGATCAGCAATACGGACATGGCACGATGCCTCGCGCTGTTTACGGTATCGGGATGCGATTACAATGGGGGTTATATTATTACTCTAGTAGGTCCATCCGCCACAATCCGAGGAGCAGGCCATGAGTGTGTTCCGTCGCGACGAATGTTTGCAGCGTCTCCGCGCCCAGGTGGCGGCCGGCAAGCCGATCATCGGCGGCGGCGCCGGAACGGGCTTATCGGCCAAGTGTGCCGAGGCCGGCGGCATCGATCTGATTATCATCTACAACTCCGGTCGCTTTCGCATGGCCGGACGCGGCAGTCTCAGCGGCATGATGCCCTACGGCGACGCCAACCAGATCGTCATGGACATGGCCCGCGAAGTCCTACCCGTGGTGCAGCGAACGCCGGTGCTGGCCGGCGTGTGCGGCACCGATCCGTTTCGCATCATGAAACACTTCCTGCGCGAGGTGCAGACGGCAGGGTTCAGCGGCGTGCAGAATTTTCCCACCGTCGGACTCATCGACGGCACCATGCGGCAAGGACTCGAAGAAACCGGCATGGGTTTCGACAAGGAAGTAGACATGATCGCCGCCGCCTGCGAATTGGGGCTGCTGACGTGTCCCTATGTGTTCACCGAAGACGAAGCGCGAGCGATGGCGAAGGCGGGGGCCGATGTACTCATCCCGCACATGGGATTGACCACCAAGGGCAGCATCGGCGCGCGAACCGCCCTGACATTGGAGCAGGCCGCCCAGCGTGTGCAAGCGCTGCACGACGCGGCCAAAAGCATCAATCCGGATATTCTCGTTCTCTGCCACGGCGGACCAATCGCCGAGCCGGAGGACGCGGCCTATATCCTCAAGCACACGCGCGGCATCGCCGGTTTCTTTGGGGCGTCGAGCATCGAGCGATTGCCGACCGAGATTGCCATCACTGATTGCGTGCGGCGATTCAAGGCTATTTAGCTCGACGATCATTTCGTCTTCTCAATCTCCGGCGGCGCGTAATGGATGATGAGACGTTTGAGGGCGAATTTGCCGGTGAAGAAGAGAATGAACAGCGAGATGAGGACGACCCAGAATTTGATGCCTTTGTGGGCCAATATCCCCCAGAAGAACTCCTTTTCATCGACCATATCGTCGATCTTCATCAGATACCAGATGTCGAAGATGATGACGCTGATGATGGCCAACACGCACACGATACCGGGCAGCAGCCAAAGGATTTGCTCGCCCGTCGTGTTGCCGTGGATCTTGCGCGTGTGGATGCGTTCGCGCGTCTGGGTGTTGTAGCCACAGATGAGACAGACGATGGCGTCCTCGCTCTCCATCTCATTGGCGCAATCGGGACAACGATACGCCAAGTCCGTGTCCGTGACGCCGTAGGGATTCTCGTCGTCCTCCTCGTCCACGGCGGGTTTGGCGGGCTTGCTGGGCTTGCCAGCCGCGGGTTTATTGGCCGGCGGTTTGGCGGGTTTGTTGGCGGGCGGTTTGGCGGATTTGCCGGTCGGCGGCTTGGCGGCTCCCTGGCTGGCGACAAAGGCGGCCTGGCAAAACTTGCAGCGCACCCGTTTGCCCAGCACATTATCCGGGGCCTTGATCTGTTTGCCGCACTCCGGACAGACAATAAGAATGGTGGTAGCCATCGCACTCTGCTCTCTTCGCCGATGAGATGGTCGCGTCTCCCGACGCGCTCCCTAATGTTGTAGGATAACCCTCAGAAAGCGTCCCGCAAGCCGCATTTGAGAAGGAGTGATTGTGCCGTCCGTTGCGTCTCCTCGCATCCTGGTATCGCTCGCCACCTACAACGAGCGCGACAATCTGGCGCCGCTGCTGGCGGAGATTCAGAAAAGCGCGCCCTCGGCGGAACTGTTGGTCATCGACGACAACTCGCCGGATGGTACCGGCCGGCTCGCCGACGAGTTGGCAGCCGGTAATCCGCGCCTGCATGTACTTCATCGCGCGGGCAAGCTCGGCCTGGGCACCGCTATCCTGGCCGGAATGCGCTATGCCCTGGAACACGATTACGATTTGTTCGTCAACATGGACGCCGACTTCAGCCATCATCCGCGCTATTTGCCGGCGATGCTGGCGGGCATGGAGCGCCATGATGTAATGATCGGCTCGCGCTACGTGCCCGGCGGCGGCAGCGAAAACTGGCCGCTCAGCCGCCGCATCATGAGTCGCGGCATCAACGGCCTGGTCGCCTTGCTCATGCGTATTCCGGCGCGCGATTGTAGCGGCGGTTATCGCTGCTATCGCGTGGCCAAGCTGCGGCAAGCGCGGCTCGATCGAGTAATCTCGCGCGGTTACTCATTTCAGCAAGAAGTCCTCTATCGCTGCCGGCAGGTAAATTGCAAGATTGGCGAGACACCTATTTTGTTCGAGAATCGCCGGGCCGGCAAATCGAAGGTCAATGTCGGCGAGGCCGTGCGTTCCATCGCCATGATTTTCCGCATCGGTGTGCCGGCGTTCTTCGGTATGGATTGCCCCGCAACGATTCACGAAGCGGGAATGAATTGGCGTGCCCAGGCGAGTTCCTCATCCGACAGGGGAGGTTCCGGCGTCTCGCCGTAAATGTATTTGCCGTAGTCGGCCGCATCATAAGTGCGATCGACCACGGCTTGCAAATCGAGCAGTACATCGGCATCGGGAGCCGTCAACGGGATGGGGATAATCGGCAAACGATCGCGAAGGCTCAAAGGCCACATGCCTAATTTGGGACGCTCCTCGAATCGGCTCACCAGGGCGTAGTAATCGCAGGCCGGCAACGTGGGAGGCCGAGGCCGTTCACCGCCGCGTCGCAGATCAATTTCGACGAAGTGAATGCGCTCCATCAGCAGGACATTTCGCTTGCGCAGGTATTCGTCTCGGTCAGGCCCTGATGTTTTGTTGGTTGGGCTGAGGAGTTCAATCGCGGTGACAACACGGCGGTTTCGTCGATCGCGAATCTCCAAAGAAGAATGGCGTTCGACATCGACGTTCGGCATAACCAGCTCCATCGGCGCGGTGACGCTTGCTGCCCCGGCAGATGGCCCTGAAGCCGGTTGGCCGGTCACGGCCACATCGGCGCGGCCAAAATAACGGCGCTGTTCCGCGGACAACTCGTGGAGGTAGAGGCGAACTTCGACTTTCACGTAGTAATTCGGTCCCACTTGACCGCTCAACATGGCTCGGGCATGGGTAATGAAGTCGTGGTGGAAGTCCTCCCAAGCATCATTCTGTTCCAGGTAAGGATTCATTCCAGGAAAGGGAGAAGGCATGAGATTCTCCTTACGAAATCGATGGGCCTCACCAATTGTTCGTCATTATACGGATAGAACTCATCCCTCGCTCACATCAGCCGCACGCTGTTGGGGCCTAAAATCGTTTCCAATTCCTCTTGCGAGAACGTACTCGGATTGATGGCGAACTCGCGGCCCAGTTTCAGGACGCAGAATTTGTCCGCCGCATCCTTGATCGTCAAGAACACCGGACACGGCCCCGGCGATTGTCGCAGCACCGCCCCCAGGCGATCGATGTCATCGGGCTGATTGCGCCCCAATCGCAGCAGCAGGTACAGTCCGCGCGCCAACTCGCGCTGCGCTTGCTCCATCGTCAGAATGCGGTTGATGACCAGCGTCGGCTCCTCGCGACGACGATCAACCGTGCCCTTGATGATGTAAGGCTGATCGTCGCGCACTTCCTCCTTGAAGCGCGAGAAATCATCCGGCCACATGACGCACTTGGCCGAGCCGGTCATGTCCTCGATGCGGGCCAGCAGATAACGACTGTTGCCGTTGCGTGCTTTCTGCGTATTCTTCATGGCAATCTGCGTGAACATGCCGCCGAGCGTCACTTCCTGATCGGCCGGCAGATGCTTCATTTCTTCCGCGGTGTGCGTCTTATAACGACTTAAATTTTTCTCGTTCTGAGCCAGCGGATGGCTGGAGAGATAGAAGTCGAGTACCTCTTTTTCGTACTTCAGCTTTTCGGTTTCCGACCACGGCGGCACCTCCGGCATGACCTCCTTGGTCTCGGCCACCGCTGTTGTCGTCTCGGCGGCAGAGCCATCAAACAAGTTGCGCTGGCCGAGACGCTTATCGTTCTGTCGATCCGCCGCCGCCTGCATGGCGCGCGGCAAAATCTGCGTCAGCTGCGCGCGATGACCGCCGAATCGATCGAGCGCGCCCGCCTTGATGAGCCGCTCGATGGTCGCCTTGTTGACGATCTTGGCATCGACGCGCTCGCAGAAATCGAAGATGTCCTTGAAGCGCCCACCATCGTTGCGGGCGCGGACGATCTCTTCCGAGGAATTGCGGCCGACGCCCTTGATGGCCGTCAGACCGAAAACAATTTTGCCGTCGTAAACCGAGAATTCGCTGTCGCTGGTATTGACGCTGGGCGGCAACACCTCGACGCCCATCTTGCGCGAGTCGGCGATGTGGTCCACCATGATGTCGCGCTTGTTGCCGTCCTCGATCTCGCTGGACAGCAGCGCCGCCATGAACTCGGCCGTGTAGTGCGTTTTCAGGTAGGCGGTTTGATACGAAACGTAGGCGTAAGCGCAGCTGTGCGATTTGTTAAAGCCATAACCACCGAAGTAGACTATCTTTGCAAAAATATCCTCGGCCGTCTCCTTGCTTACGCCGCGTTCTTGCGCCCCGCGGATAAAATCCACTTTGCGCTGATCGATAATCTCCTGCTTCTTCTTGCTGATGGCCTTGATGCAGGCGTAGGCGCTGGATAGCTCGATGCCGCCGAGCCGGTTCAGGATGCGCATTACCTGCTCTTGATACACCATAATTCCGTAGGTTTCCGCGAGAATATCTTCCATGACCGGATGAGGAATATCCGGTTTCTCGCGGCCATGCTTGCAGTTGATGTAAGCGTCCACCATGCCGCCACCGAGCGGCCCTGGCCGGTACAGCGCCGTGCCAGCGATGATGTCGCGGATATTGTCCGGTTTCAGACGCTTGAGCAACTCGCGGATGCCATCGGACTCGAACTGAAACACGCCCTTGGCCTGGCCGCGCTGCAATAACTGATACGTCTCGGGATCGTCGAGCGGCAGTTGATAGACATCGATCGTATCCCCCTTCGTCTTCTTGATGAGCCGCACGGCCTTGTCGAGCAATGTCAGAGTACGAAGACCCAAAAAGTCCATCTTGAGCAGACCGACTTTTTCCAGGTCGCCCATGACCCATTGCGTCGTGACGACGGCTTCGCCGCTGCGTGAGCCGGCATCCTCGCCCTTGCGGACGACGCGCTGAAGCGGCACGTAATCGCTCAAGGGACCGTTGGCGATGACGACACCGGCCGCGTGCGTGCCAGCGTTGCGATTGGTGCCCTCCAACTTCATCGCGATGTCGATCAATTCGCGCACGGCCGGGTCGGATTGATACGCCTGCTTCAATTCGCCGCTTTGTTCCAGCGATTCCTCCAGCGTGATGCCCAGCGTTTTGGGAATCATGGTCGTCAGCTGGTTGACGCGATCGAGCGGCATATCGAAGACGCGGCCCACGTCCTTGATGGCGGCACGGGCGGCCATCGTGCCGAAGGTGCCGATTTGCGCCACGCTAGCTTCGCCGTAGCGCCGCTTGACGTAGGCGATCACTTCCTCGCGGCGATCCTGGCAAAAATCGATGTCGATGTCAGGTGCTTCCGAGCGATTGGGATCGAGAAAGCGCTCGAACAGCAGATCGTATTCCAGCGGATCGACGTGGCTGAGTTTCAGCACGTAGCTGACCAGCGCACCGCAGCCGGAACCGCGGGCGCTACAGGGAATGCCACTCTCGACCGCGAAGTTGACGAAGTCCCAGACGATGAGAAAATAGCTGGCGAAACCCATGCGGCAGATGACGCCCAACTCGTGTTCCATACGGTCTCGCGCCGCCTGCGGTGGATTGTCGCGGTAGCGCTCGTTCAGTCCTTTTTCGCACAGTTCGCGGAGATAATCCTCCGGTTGCTTGCCCTGCGGCGGCGTAAACACGGGGAAATAGCGGGCTTTCAAGTTAAGCTGAATGTCCACGCCATCGGCAATCTCCTGACTGCGGCGCACGGCGTCCGGCAGTTCGGGAAAGCGACGGTACATCTCATCGGGCGGGCAAACGTAGAATTGATCGATCATGCGACCATCGCCGTTGCCGTAGCGCATGCGGTTGGGATCGTTCCGCGTCTTGCCGGTGTTAATGCACAGCAACACATCATGCGCGGGCGCATCATCGCGCGTCAGATAATGGGCGTCGGAGGTGGCGACCAACGGCAAGCCAAGTTTGTTGGCGATGTCAATGGCCCCCTGGGCGCATAGTCGCTGAATGTCGATGCCGTTGTTCTGCACCTCGACGTAGAAATCCTTGCCGAACAACTTGGCGAACCAGCCGCAGACCTTTTCCGCCTCCGCCATTTGTTCCTTGAGGATCATCTCACTGAACTCGGAACTGGCGCAGCCGGACAGACAGATCAATCCCTCGTGATGATCGACGAGTAATTCCTTGTCGATGCGTGGAATGTAGTAGTAGCCCTCCAGATAGGCGATGCTGGCCATCTTGATGAGGTTCTTGAAGCCGGTGAGATTTTTGGCCAGCAGCGTCAGATGATAGCCGGCTTCGCCGCGCTTCTTGCCCTCTCGCTCGGTGCGCTTGGTGGGGGCGACGTAGGCTTCGTAACCGATGATCGGATTGATGCCGGCCGCTTTGCAGGCCAGATAAAACTCGATGGCGCCGAACAGATTGCCGTGGTCGGTGATGGCGCAGGCGTTCATGCCCTGCTTCTTGACGTGGGCCACCAGTTCGGGAACACGGTTGGCACCGTCGAGCAGACTGTAATGACTGTGGCAATGAAGATGAACGAACGGACTTTCCGGCATGGCAAACCCTTCCGCGCCCTGCCAGCCCGCCGCGCCAGCAAGGGATTCCCTTGCTGGCGCGGCGGGCTGGCCAATTTAATTCTTGCACCATAATTCGCCGACCCCAGCGCGCACAAGCACAGTAGCGGCCGCGCACCGTCGCTCGTCGTTCTTCGTGTGGGAACCGTGTCCGACTTGAGATCATTCGTCGAGGGTGTCCGGCTCGGCGACGGCGCGAACATAGCGAGCCAGCACCATCTGCACGGCCAGCACGCGCTGCCAGTCGGCGAAGCGGAGGGTAACGTGAGAGCCTTCTTCGTTGGCGCTGATGTTCTCGGTGGCCAACGTCAGATGGCGATGAAGGAAATCGAGCAGTTCGGCCAGGCGAGCGGCCTGCGAGGGCGTCATCTTCTGCGGCAGCGGCGGCAACGGCCGGCTACCCAGAAATAAAGCGCCCGCCACCACGGTGATCTTGTCCTGTGGATTCAGATCGAAATCGATGTCGTGCCCGAATTGCGCGGCGAGAGTCTGGGCGCGTACGGTGGCCGGCATGGCACTGGAGGTTGGATCGTCGGCCGCCGGTGTGCTAATGCCGGTCAAGGCGGCGTTGCGGGCTTCGATCTCCTGCGGGGAGCCGAACAGCAGGAGCGAGCGACCGACACCGATGCGGTCGCCGGGACGGAGCCGGCGAATCTGCACCACGATCCCGTTGACGCGCGTGCCGTTGGTACTCTCCAGGTCGGTCAGAATAATCTCGCCGTTGTCGAATTGGATCTTGGCGTGAAAGCGGCTGATGCGTTCGTCATTGAGGCGAAGGACGTTGCCTTCCTCGCGGCCGATCGTGACGGGCGTGGGCAATTCGCGGAACATGCGGCCCTTATCGATTCCTTCGAGGATTTGAAACGTCACGACCGCCATTGGCACGATCCTCCCCCGAGGTACGCCGCGACCTCGATCCGTTGCAAGAGCTTATAACATTGTCAACCCCCAGGCGGCAAATGTCAATTCGGGTCTGATCGGGCGGCAGGGCGGCAGATGACGAAACCAGGTAATTTGCCGTTTGGCGAAGTTACGGCTGCGCGTCTGAATACGCCGAACCGTGTCGTCCAGTCTGGCTCGACCGTCGAGATAATCGAACATCTCCTTGTAGCCCAGCGCTTGCCCGGCTTCGCGGCTGAGCGGACGCTCCAACTGCCGCAGCGCGCGCACCTCCTCCGCCAATCCCTCGGCGATCATCCGCTCGACCCGCATATCGATGCGCGCATACAACTCCGCGCGCGGTAAATCGAGATAAAGACATCGCGAATCGCGAAGCGCGTTTTCGGTTTCCGAGCTTCGCCATTGCGTTTGCCAGGCGCTGATGGGTCGGCCGGTCAATTCCCAAACTTCGAGGGCGCGGATGACGCGGCGCACGTCGTTGGGATGCAGGCGCGCGGCACTGACGGGATCGACGACGGTCAGGCGTGCGTGCAGCGCCGCGCTATCGGCGGCGGCTTCCTCGCTCAAGCGGCGGCGAATCGCCTCGTCGGCGGGCGGTCCCTCAAATAGACCGTACAGCAGCGCCTTGAGATACAGAGGCGTCCCACCGACGAACAGCGGCCGTTTGCCGCGCTGGGTGATGTCTTGACAGCAGGCGACCGCTTGCTCCAGCCACCAAGCGACGCTGGCCGACTCCCACGGATCGAGTACATCGAGCAAATGATGCGGCACCCGACGGCGTTGGTCCCGCGTCGGCTTGGCCGTGCCGATGTCCATACGGCGATACAGCGCCATCGAATCCATGGACACAATCTCGGCGTCGAGGCGCTCGGCCAAACCGAGAGCCAACGCGCTCTTGCCACAGCCGGTCGGCCCGGTGAGAATCCGTGCCTGCGAGAATGTCTCGAATATCATGAGCCGTAGAGGATGGAGAAGCCCGTTTGTCTGGGACGCTATTACCTCAGCATGTAAGCTACTCGCCAATTCTCGTGAAAACTGCCCCATTTCCAGGCGTCCAAACTGACGGCGGCGTTGCTGCCGTTCTCTTCTGTAGTTCGCGGTTGGTCCGCAGCCCCTTCGTTCAACATGTCACTGAGGATGTCGCGAGGTAATCGATCCTCAAGAATGCTCAAGTCAGCGATCAATTCCTCTACGCGGAGAGGGAAATCGCGCATCTGCTCAGAGGACGGCAGCACTTGAATGATCGGCTGCCCGTCGTCGGCGGCCGGCCCCTCGAAGACGAGCAACTCCGGGCCGGGGTAAGGTTGCGAATGCCAGCCCCTTCCCAACAGATAAGATCGCACGCCGGCCACCCGAACCAACGGAAGACGCGGATCGACCCAAACGCGATTACTCATAGCGGTTCTCTCCTGCGTATCTTGCCCATCAAGGTTTGCAGAGCTTGCATCGAGAATAGGTTGGCACGCGGCAGCAGCATGCGCACGGTTTTTTGATTCATTGTCGGACCCCGCCCCTTCAAGGAGAGCCAGTAGGCGGCATGCCGCAGAAGAAGTTGATCCTCCGTCTACTCCGTCCACTGCGCCTCATCCTCCGGCAATACCAGCAAGACTAGGATGCGCGAACATCCCACCTGCGGATCGCGCAGATCATCGTAGGTCTTGACATCGAGATCGTAGATCACATCCGTGGCTGTCAGGTTCCGCGTCGTGGTGCTTTTGGTCTGAATATTTAGTTTGAAGCCGGACTCCATGTGGCGATGCCCGCGCCGCCGGATGTCATGGAGTGTTAGATCGATGCCATAATCGAAGTCGCGCAAGCTGCACGTCAACCCGCAACACCCCGCGATCACCTGTACCTAGGCGCGAGACATGACCTCCTGCCGGTGGTTGCGCGTCAACACGGGCTGGCCTCTCGTTGGCTGTGGCGATCAATTGTCCTGATCATCGCTTCACTATAGCACGGCACGAGAAGGTGAAAAACGGCATTCGGACGGCAACTGAGGCAGAGCGAATCCACAGGGTTCGCCGGCATGTTTCCGCGCCGTCACCGGAAAAGTGCAATCGAGCGGAGCAACCGTTGGCTAGGCTCTCGACGCTCTGCGGGCGCAACTGGGCGAGGCCCAAGAAACCACTCTGATCATGGTGCAGCCCATGCGGCCGGACGAGTTGTTCACCCTCGCCTAGCAGAAGCGATTGACCGAACTCCTGGCCCGTTGGCGGGCGGCGCGCGACGCCGGCACGCCCTTGCCGTCCCAAGAACAAGCCGAGTTGGATGCGCTGGTCGAAGCCGAACTACGCGCCGCCACGAAGCGTTCGGCCGTCCTCGTCCATCAGATGCTGTCATGAATCCACACTATCTCCTCGTGGCTCGTCGTGCCGGCCATCGCTGCGAATACTGTCACGCACCCGAGGCCGTCTTTAATTTCCCCTTCGAGGTGGAACACGAATGGCGCATAGGGCCGCGAGAAACACCTCCTTGTTGACCCTTCGCAGATAGTGCCTTACAATCGACGCGCAGCAGGTATAACTCCCTCCGAGCGTCGGGAGACAAGAATTGCGTGTGCCATTTGCCATATTTCTGTTGATTGGGGTTCTTTACCTCAGTGGGCCAGCCGCCGCGCGGGACGAATCGAGTGATACTGAAAAAGTACACTGGTCGTTCCTGAGACGCGGGCATCCGGTCGCGCCGCGGCTGCCGGATGCCGCAGCGTCGGGTTGGGTGCGCAATCCCGTGGATGCGTTCATCCTGAAGCGCCTTCAGCGCGAAGGATTACGGCCCGCGCCGGAAGCGGATCGGCGGACGCTGATTCGTCGCCTCTGCTTCGATCTTACCGGGTTGTCGCCGATGCCGGAAGAAATCGCCGCGTTCGTCGGTTCGCCGGACCCACTTGCCTACGAGAAACTCGTCGATCGGCTGCTGGCCAGTCCGCACTATGGCGAGCGCTGGGGACGACACTGGCTCGATGTCGTTCGCTTTGCCGAGACGGAAGGATTTGAGTACGACCGCCATCGGCCCGGTGCCTGGCGCTATCGCGATTACGTCATTCGTTCGTTCAACGACGACAAGCCCTTCGATCAATTCGTCCGCGAGCAGTTGGCCGGCGATGAAATCGATCCGCATCATCCGGATAGCGAGGTCGCGGTGGGGTTCTATCGTCTGGGGCCGATCCGCCGTAATGCCGGTAATGCGAAGGTCGCCTTCAGCCGCAATGAAGTCCTCACGGAGATGACGGATAGCATCGGGGCGGTTTTTCTCGGCCTGACGGTCGGCTGCGCTCGCTGTCACGATCACAAGTTCGACGATTTCTCGCAGGCCGATTACTACCGTTTACAAGCATTCCTGGCCCAGACGCGCGAAAGCGATATTGTGTTGGCCGATGCCAAGGTCAAGGCCGATTGGGAGACGCGGACGAGCAAGATTCAGGCGGACATCAAGCGACTCAAGCAGGCGCTGGAGACGGCGGAGGGCGGCGAGCGCCAGCGGATGCGCGCGAAGTTGACGGAAATGCAACGGCGTTTGCCGCCGCCGTTGCCGACCGTCAGCAGCGTCCATGACGTGCCGGTCGAACGCACGGCGATTCACGTTCTCAAACGCGGCGATCCGGATAAGCAAGGCAAGTCCGTCGGTATGCGCGTGCCCGTCGCCCTGGTGACGACGAAGACGCCGGAGCTGCCGCTGGACACGAAAAATCCGCGGACCCTGCTGGCCGCGTGGATCAACGAACCGGATAATCCACTCGTCACGCGGGTGTTCGTTAATCGTGTTTGGCAGTATCACTTTGGCCGGGGCATCGTGGCGACGGCCAACGATTTCGGCGTCAACGGCAGCGTGCCCAGCCATCCCGAACTGCTCGATTACCTTGCCAACGCCTTTCTCGATGGGGGCCGGCGTCTCAAGCCGCTGCATCGTTTGATTCTTCTCAGCAACACCTATCGGCAAGCGTCACGTTCAACCGACAGTAGCCGCGCTCGGCGAAAAGATCCCGATAATGCTCTGCTGGGGCGCTTCCCGCGACGGCGGCTCGACGCCGAGGCAATCCGCGATTCCATGCTGGCGATGTCCGGCAAGCTCAACCGCAAGGCCGGTGGTCCCAGCGTCGTCGTGCCGGTCGAGGACGATTTGGTCCACCTGCTCTACGATCCGGGACAGTGGAAGGTGACGGCCGACATGGGCGAACACGATCGGCGTTCGGTGTATTTGTTGGCCAAGCGCAATTTGCGGCTGCCGTTCATGGAGGCGTTCGACCAACCGGACGCGGCGACGAGTTGCCCGCGCCGCGCTGCCAGCACACACGCGCTGCAAGCTCTTGAACTGCTCAATGGCCCGACCTCGCATCGCTTGGCCGATGCGTTCGCGTCGCGTCTGGTGCGAGAGGCCGGCACGGATCACGCCCAGCAAATCGAGTGTGCGTACTTGCTGGCCGCCGGCCGCGCTCCGACAAGCCGCGAGAAGGAACTCGCCCTGAAGTTCTTGGACAAACAGCCGCTGCGTGAGTTTGCCCTGGCTCTGTTCAACTTGAATGCCTTCCTCTACGTCGATTGAGGTCGGCCCCATAAGGAAGGAGTGATGCGTTTATGGCTCCCCTTCCTCTCCTCGATCATTTCCGCGGCTGTCTACTGGGCCTGGCGGTCGGTGATGGGTTGGGAGCGCCGTTCGAGGGGCTGCACGCCGACATGGTCTTTCACGACTTCGGGCCGATGGAAACCATTCTTCGTAACCCCGATGGGGAGACGCTGTACTACACCGATGATACGCAAATGATGATCGGCGTCGCCGAAACGCTGGTGGATCACGGGCGGATCGTTGAGGAGAGGTTATGCGAAGCCTTCGTGACGAACTACCATCCGGATCGCGGCTATGGCCGAGGGGCGCGTCGGGTGCTTGAGGCGATGGCGATGGGAGAAGATTGGCGTGTCCTGACGCAGAGCCTCTTTCCGGGCGGCTCATTTGGCAACGGGGCCGCTATGCGGGTGGCTCCGGTCGGGTTGCTGTTCTGCGACGATCTGGACGCCGTCATGGAACAGGCTCGCTTGTCGGCCCTTCCCACGCATCTGCATCCATTGGGCATTGAGGGAGCGCAGTTGCTCGCTGTGGCCATCGCTCTCTTGGTGCGTGGAGGCGAGTTCAATCGTAAGGCTTTCTATCATGAACTGAGCCGGCGTGCGCAAACCGAGGAATTCCGCTGGCAAATGAAGACGGCATCGCGGTTAAGTGTATGCGATACGGTTGGAGTGCTGGGCAACAGCTTGGAAGCTCATCGTTCCGTGGGAACTGCCCTCGCCTGCTTCAGCGTGTCCCCGCACTCCTACGAGGAAATGATTGGCCGAGCCATTGGCCAAGGCAACGATACCGATACGCTGGCGGCGATGGCTGGCGCTCTCGGCGGTGCTTATCTGGGCGTGGCGGCGATCCCGCCGCATCTGCTGGATAAACTTGAGGATAACCACAAGGGCCGAACGTATATCGACCATCTCGCCAATCGGTTATATGAACGCTATCAGCAGTCCCGTAACGAGAATCCGGCTGCGGCCGGAGGGAAAGAACAGCCGCGACTCCCCCAGTAGAACCCCTGGCGATTGAGTGAAACTCATGCGTATTCTTCCGAATCGACGCGCTTTTCTGCGAGACGCATTCTGTGGCTTCGGCACACTGGCTTTGACATCGCTCTTGCATCAGGACGCGATTCGCGCTGCCGCGAATCCGTTGGCACCAAAACCGCCTTATCTGCCGGAGGGCAAAGCGAAAGCGGTCATTTTCCTGTTCATGGCCGGTGGTCCCAGTCATTTGGAGACGTTCGATCCCAAGCCGCTGTTGAACAAACTCGATGGCCAACCGCGTCCCAAAGAGTTTGGCGATGCCAAATATCAGTTTATTGCCAAGGAAGCTCGCCTTCTTGGCAGCAAACGAAAATTCAAGAAATGCGGTCGCGCCGGCATCGAGGTATCCGATCTGTTTCCGCACACGGCTCGCCGCATGGATGACATCGCCGTCGTGCGCTCGTGTCACGGCGATTCGGTTGTGCATTCGGCGGCGCAATACGAACTGCTCACCGGCCGAACGGTGCCGGGCTTTCCGAGTATGGGATCGTGGATCGTCTATGGACTCGGCTCGGAAAGCCAATCGTTGCCGTCTTACGTGGTGATGCCGGACCCCGGCGGCGCGCTCGAAGCCGGGCAGCCGATGTATACCAACGGTTTTCTGCCGGCAGTCTATCAACCGACCATGTTCCGCGCCGGCTCACGTCCGGTTCGCAATCTTGATCTGCCGGACGGCATCGACCTGCCGCAGCGACGCGCGACAGTCGATCTCATTCGTTCGCTCAACGAGGCGGCCCTGGAGCCGGACGACGACGAACTGGCCGCACGCATTAGCTCGTATGATCTGGCGTTCAAAATGCAGACGGAAGCGCCGCAAGTATTCGATCTGTCCGGTGAAACGCGCGAGACACTGGACCTGTACGGCGTCGGTGCCGAGCCGACCGACAACTATGGCCGGCGTTGTTTGATGGCTCGGCGATTGGTCGAGAAGGGCGTGCGTTTCCTCGTCGTCGTCTCCGGCGGCGGTTCGCAGCAGTGGGACGCGCACAAAGACATTGAAGGCAATCACGGAAAAATGGCGGCGCGGGTCGATAAGCCGATCGCGGGATTGTTGGCCGATCTGAAACGTCGCGGTCTGCTCGATTCAACGCTGGTGCTGTGGGGCGGCGAGTTCGGCCGTTCGCCGGAAGCGCAGGGCGGCAAGGGCCGCGATCATCATAACCTCGGCTTCTCGATGTGGCTGGCCGGCGGCGGTGTCAAGGGGGGCCAAGTCGTCGGCGCGACCGACGATATTGGCTTGCGCGCGGTGCAAGATCCCTGTCACTTCCGGGACATTCACACGACCATCCTGCATCAACTTGGACTCGATCAGGAACAACTTAGTTACCTGCACCTGGGCCGTAAGGAACGACTGACGGCGATTCTCGGGAAGGTCATTCGGCCAATCATGTGAGCGGCGCGGCAGCGCCAAACGCCGGTTCCTTGACGCTCTCCGCGACACGCAGTAGCATCCCGAAGAGAGAGATTTTGGGCGAGCAGAGGAATGCATCATGGCGCACGCCACACAAATGTCGGCCGCCGACACCGGCTTACTCGTCATCGACGTGCAGGAAAAACTCGTTCCGCGCATCCTCGACGCCGAGCGCCTGGTGGCCAACATTGCCTTTCTTCTCGATGCCGCTCACCTGCTGAATATGCCGGTGCAATGTACCGAGCAATATCCGCGCGGCCTGGGTGCCACGGTGCCGGAACTGGCTCAGAAACTACCGGAACGGCCGGACAAGGTCGCCTTCAGCAGTTGCGCCGTACCGGCCATCGTACAGACGTTTCACCGCGAGGCGCGGCCCAAGTTGGTGCTTTGCGGCATCGAAGCGCACGTGTGCGTCCTGCATACCGCGCTCGATCTGCTCGCCCTGGATTTCCGCGTTTATGTCGTCGCTGATGCCGTGGGTTCGCGCTATCGGATCGATCACGATGTCGCGCTGCGCCGTCTGGAACGCGCCGGCGCGATTTTGACGACTAGCGAAATGTGTGTGTTTGAATGGATCGGCGGCGCGGGCCATCCGCAGTTCAAGGCCGTCAGCCAGTTGATCCAGCAACGTATGAAATTTCTGGGCGAACGGCCGGCGTAAGCCGGCGGGTTGCAGCCCTTACCAGCCGGCTTACGCCGGCCGTTCGCCTTCTTCTGAGGAGAGACATGAATCTACCTGGTCCGTTGAATCCGTCGCCGCGTTTGTTGCTCGGTCCTGGTCCCAGCGACGCCCATCCGCGCGTTCTCCGCGCCATGGCCACACCGTTGGTGGGACATCTCGATCCGCAGTTTCTGGAGATTATGAACGGCGTGCAGACCATGCTCCGCGCGGCGTATCAGACGAAAAATCAGGTGACGTTTCCGGTCAGCGCCACGGGCATGGCCGGCATGGAGACGTGTTTCGTCAACCTGATTGAGCCAGGCGATGCCGTGGTTGTTTGTGTCGCCGGTTTCTTCGGTCAGCGCATGGTCGAGGTGGCCGGTCGGGCGGGGGCGAAGGTTACGGTGGTCGAACGGCCTTGGGGTGAGGTTTTCGATCTGAATACCATCCGCGAAGTGCTGCAAAAGGTGCGTCCCAAGGTACTCGCCATCGTGCAGGCCGAGACTTCAACCGGCGCTTGGCAGCCGCTCGAAAAACTCGGCGAATTGTGTCACGAGTTCGATACGCTGCTGCTGGTTGATGCAGTGACCTCGCTGGGCTGCATTCCGCTGGCCCTGGATGCGTGGGGGATCGATGCCGTTTACAGCTGTTCGCAGAAGGGGCTGAGTTGCCCGCCAGGACTGTCGCCGGTGTCGTTCAGCGAACGCGCGGTCAATGTCTTCAGTCATCGCAAGACGAAAGTGCAAAGCTGGTATCTCGATGTCAATCTGGTGGAACATTACTGGGACAGCGATCGCTTCTATCATCACACGGGGCCGATCACGATGGTGTACGCCCTCTATGAAGGGCTGCAATTGGTGCTTGAGGAAGGATTGGAAGCTCGCTACGCCCGCCATCGTCGCAATCATCAGGCACTCAAGGCGGGCCTGCACGCTCTGGGGTTATCCTATGTTGCCAACGAGAGCCATCAGTTGCCGCAGCTCAACGTCGTGCGTTTCCCCGCTGGCGTGGACGATCTGACCGTGCGGAAGCGCTTGCTCAATGAGTTCAACATCGAGATCGGCGGCGGTTTGGGCGAATTCAAGGGCAAAGCGTGGCGCATTGGTTTGATGGGGAGCAACAGCCGGCCCGATGTAGTGTTGTTGTTTTTGGGCGCGCTGGAACAGTGCTTGACGAGCCAGGGAGCCAAGATTCAACCTGGCGCAGGTGTAGCGGCGGCAAATCGCGTTTACTTGGCCTGAAATGAGTAGTGTGCCGACGTGTCAAATGGTGGCCTATTCGGAGGGAGTATGAGCGATATTACACGAACTCCCGATATATCTAGGCCAGTCCGCGCGACCGTCCTTGGGGTGGCAATCCACGGTGTCCTCTGGGCCGCTGTGCTGCTCGGTTTCTTTCTATTCGTTCCCCGCGCCGAAAGAGTATTCCGCGACTTCAACATGAAGCTGCCGGCGATTACCGAACTGGTAATGGCTCTGTCGCGATGGATCGAGAACAATGCCCGCAATGTGGGAATCTTCGTGTTCTTTCTTCTTGTCGTGGACGGCGTGAGTTATTTTCACTTACGATCCTCCGCCCCTCGGTTCGTCAGTAAACTGTGGGCCGTGGCCATGCTCCTGCTACCACTTGTCATCATTATGGGAATGGCCATCGGCATCTTGAAGCCTCTCCTTGCCTTTCAGGAAGGACTTTCCAAATAAAGATGGCTCCGGCCATCCTGAGATTTCACGGCATGACCATGAATTCGCAAGAGTCTCCTTCGCAACCTGTCGCCTCCCGGATGGGCACGTTCCCTACCGTCCGGCCGCGCCGCCTGCGCCATCACGCGCTGGTTCGCAATCTCGTCCGCGAAACGACGCTAACCGTACAAGATCTGATTCTGCCGCTGTTCGTGCGTTCGGGCCACGGCATCAAGAAAGAAATCGCCTCGATGCCGGGCAATTATCAACTCAGCATCGATCGGCTCGTGGAAGAAGTGGGAGCCGCCATCGATCTGGGCGTTGTCGCCTTCATCCTGTTCGGCATTCCCACACACAAGGACGCGACCGGCTCCAGCGCTCTCGATCCCGAAGGCATCGTGCAACAAGCTCTACGCGCCTTGCGAAAACAGTTCGGCGAGCGCGCACTGCTGATGACCGATGAGTGTTTCTGCGAATACACCGATCACGGACATTGCGGAGTGCTTAGCGAGACAACCGGCCGGCTCGATCTCGACAACGATGCCACGCTGCCGCTGTTGGCGAAACAATGTGTCAGCCACGTCCAGGCCGGGGCCGATCTGGTGGCCCCCAGCGGGATGCTCGACGGTATGGTCGGCGCGATCCGCACCGCCCTCGATGCGGCCGGCTTCGCCCATGTGCCGATCATGAGCTATTCGGCCAAGTACGCTTCGGGGTTTTACGGTCCCTTCCGCGACGCCGCCGAATCGCCGCCGCAGTTCGGCGACCGTAACAGCTATCAGATGGACCCCGCTAATAGCGACGAAGCGCTGCGCGAGGTTGAGTTGGATTTGGCGGAAGGCGCGGACATTATCATGGTCAAGCCGGCGCTGGCGTACATGGACATTATTCGCCGCGTCAAGGATCGCTTCGGCGTGCCGGTGGCGGCCTACAATGTCAGCGGCGAGTTCGCCATGGTCAAGGCGGCCGCTCAGAAAGGCTGGATCGACGAGCGCCGCGTCGCATTGGAGATTCTCACTGGGATCAAACGAGCCGGCGCGGATATGATTCTTACGTATTTCGCGCGGGATGCGGCGCGATGGCTAAAATAGTTCTTCGAGAGGAGAACGCCATGAACGACAAGCAAAAACCGATTCACCTCGCGGGAGCCGTACTCGATCGCTCCCGGCACGTCTGCGCCTTCTTCCACAGCAAAGACGAGGAGTACAAGGTACTCCTGCCCTATATCACGGAGGGTTTCGACCGAGGCGATAAGGCGTTCCACATTGTCGATCCCAACCACCGGGCCGAACATCTGCGGATACTCAAGCGCGCCGGGATCGATGTGGAAACGGCTGAGCGGAAAGGGCAGTTGGAAGTAAAACGCTGGGAGGAAGCCTATTTGCGCGAAGGCCGCTTCGATCAGTACCGCATGCTCGCTCTGATCGAGGAGGTGCTTCAGGGCGGCAAGGCGCAGGGCTATCCGCTGACAAGGCTGGTCGCTAACATGGAGTGGGCGCTGGAGGACCGCCCCGGCGTCGAGGACATCGTGGAGTATGAGACGCGGCTGAATTACGTGCTGCCCAAGTACGACGATGCGGTTTGCTGAACGTATGACTTGGCCCAGTTCGGTGCCACCGTCGTCATGGACATTATGCGGACTCATCCTATGGTCATCATTGGCGGCATTCTACAAGAAAACCCATTCTTCGTGCCGCCCGACGAAATGCTGCGTGAGCTTCGGAAACGCGAGGATGCGGCTACCGGTTGAATCGCGACGGTCTTCACCGAAGAGAGTATGATGAGACCATGCCGACGCCAGAGAACGCCTCCGATGAAATCGCCCGGCTGCGGCGAACGATGCGAGACGTGGTGTCGCTGTCGATGTTGCCTGCCGTCTGGATCGGCCTCGACGCCAGCCGCACTGCCGAAAGTCTCGCCGACGTGCTGTTGCGCACCCTGTCTCTCGACCTCCTCTACCTCCGCTTGAAAAACTCGGCCGGAGAGTGGACGCGGGAAATCGCCCGCGGCCGACAACGCCCGGACCTCATCGGGCAAGCCCAGTCGATCGGCAAAGCGTTCGCCCCGTTCCTCGGAGGCACTCCGCCGGATTCGCCGGCGTCGATTTCCAACCCGGTGGGCGAGGGAACGCTGCAAGTTCTCCGCGTCGGCATCGGACAGGCCGACGAGGGTGGCGTGGTGGTCGCCGGCTCTCGGCGGACGGACTTTCCGAGCGAAACCGACCGTCTTCTGCTGACCCTGGCGACGAACCAAGCGGCGATCGTCCTGCGACGCCACTGGGCCGAGGAGTCGGTGCGCCAGCAGCGCGAGTGGCTGCGGGTGACGCTCGCCAGCATCGGAGACGCGGTCATCACCACCGATACGCAGGGCCGCGTAACCTTCCTGAATGCGGTGGCTCAGACGTTGACCGGCTGGACGCAGACGGACGCACAAGGGGTGGCGCTGGACCGCGTTTTTAGGATCATCAATGAACACAGCCGTCAGCCGGTCGAGAGTCCGGCAGACCGAGCATTACGAGAAGGCAAAGTCGTCGGGCTGGCCAATAGCACCGTACTCGTCGCCAAGGACGGCACGGAAAGACCCATCGACGACAGTGCCGCGCCGATCCAAGACGAGAAGGGCAAGGTCGTCGGCGTCGTGCTGGTCTTTCGGGACATTACCGAGCGGCGGCGGGCGGAGATCGACCGCAAGCGCTCGCAAGAGCGACTGCGAGAAAGCCAGGAACGCCTCGTGGCGGCGCTGGTCGCTTCGGACACCGGAACCTTCCGCTGGAATCCGTTTACCGGCGAGTTTTCGGAGTTCGACGACAATCTGAAGCGTCTCTTTGGTTTCGCTCTCGAAGAGCCGGTTCGCATCACGGAGGACTTCCTCAAACGCATTCACCCCGACGATTCGGTGAAGTTGATTGCAGCGGTGGGCGCCTGCCGCCAAGGGGCTGACTTCGAGATGGAATACCGAATCCTCCTCCCGGACGGAAAAATCCGCTGGCTCTACGAGCGGGCGAAGATGGAACGGAACGCCGAGGGCGTCTCGACTTATTTGGTCGGTGCCTGCACCGACATCACCGCGCGGAAGCAGGCCGAACAGGCTGGCGCTTTGTTGGCTGCTATCGTACATTCCTCGGATGACGCCATCATCAGCAAAGATCTCAATGGCATCATTACGAGCTGGAACGAGAGCGCGGAGCGGTTGTTCGGCTACACGGCCCGCGAAGCGATTGGCCAATCCGTGACCATGCTCATTCCTCCTGACCGATTGCACGAAGAACCTGTGATTCTTGAGCGGCTGCGGCGCGGCGAACGGGTGAATCATTTCGAGACCCTTCGCATGCGTAAAGATGGTACTCTGCTAGACATCTCCCTCACCATTTCGCCAGTCAGAGATGCCGCGAACCGCGTTGTCGGCGCCTCGAAAGTGGCGCGGGACATTAGGGAGCGCAAACAGGCGGAAAAGGCGCTCAAGGAAGCCGACCGGCGCAAGGACGAGTTCTTGGCGACCTTGGCCCACGAGTTGCGAAACCCCCTCGCCCCCATTCGCAACATGTTGGAGATCCTGAAACGCACGGAGGGCAACCGCGACCCGATTCAGCAAATCTGCGGCACGATGGACAGGCAACTGGGCCAGATGATTCGGCTCATTGACGACTTGCTCGACGTGAGCCGCATCAGCCAAGGGAAGATCAGCCTTCGCCGCGAGCGTGTCGAATTGGCGTCGATCCTCTCTCAGTCCGTGGAATCTTGCCGCTCATTGGTCGATTCCGCGAACCATGAATTGAACGTGGCGCTGCCGCCTCAGCCGATCTACCTATACGCCGACGCGGCACGGCTGGCCCAAGTGTTCGGTAACCTGCTCAACAACTCTTGCAAATACACCGAGCGCGGCGGGCGCATTTGGTTGACCGCCGAGCGGCAAGACGGCGACGTGGTGGTGAAGGTGAAGGATAACGGCACGGGCATTCCGCCGGAAAAACTCGGCAGCGTCTTCGAGATGTTCACGCAGGTCGATCGGGCGCTGGAGCGGACGACGGGCGGCCTGGGCATCGGCTTGTCACTGGTGAAGCGGCTAGTCGAGATGCACGAGGGCACGGTGACGGCGCACAGCGAGGGGCAGGGCCGGGGCAGTGAGTTCGAGGTGCGTCTGCCGGTCGTCATCGAGCAACCGGCGCACACGGCGGCACCAACCGCTGACCCGCCTAAGACGATGGGACACCGCATCCTTGTAGTCGATGACAACCGCGATTCGGCCCTGAGTCTGGCGATGCTGTTGAATCTGACCGGCAACGAGACGCATACGGCCCACGACGGCCTGGCTGCGGTGGAGGCAGCGGCGACGTTTCGGCCGGAGGTAGTCCTGCTTGACATCGGCCTGCCGAAGTTGAACGGCTATGATGCCGCCCGCCGCATCCGCGAGCAGTTGGCGGACAAGAACATCATGATCGTGGCGATGACCGGCTGGGGCCAGGAGGAAGACCGCCGTCGCTCCCAGGAGTGCGGCATCGACCATCATTTGGTCAAGCCGCTGGACCTTGCGGACCTGAAAGTACTGCTGGCCGGCTGGCTGGCGGAGAGACATTCCCCCGGCAAGCCGGGGGCTACATGAGGGCTTGCGGCAAAGGTGCAACTATGTTGGTTGGAAAACAGTATGGCCCCTTCACGATCGACAAGGAACTCGGTTCTGGCGCGATGGGAACGGTGTACCGCGGACGGTACACCAAGACCGGACAAATCATGGCCATCAAGGTGATGGCGCCCGGCATCGGCTCGACCAACGCGGCCGCCGCCGATCGCTTCGAGCGCGAGATCACCGTCCTCAAACAGCTCAACCATCCGAACATCGTTCGCTTCTACGGTGCCGGCAAGCAGGAAGGGGCACGCTATTTCGCCATGGAGTACATCGAAGGCGAATCGCTCGATAAAGTCATGGCTCGCCGCGATCGTATGACCTGGGAGGAAGTAGTCGCTCTCGGGCAGCAACTATGTTCCGCCTTGCAACATGCTCACGAGAAGGGCATCATCCATCGCGATTTGAAGCCGTCCAATATCATGGTTCTGCCCGATGGCACGCTCAAACTGACCGATTTCGGCATCGCCAAGGACAGCGATCTCGAAGCGCTGACGGCGACCAATTGCACGGTGGGCACGGCCGCTTATATGTCGCCGGAGCAGTGCAAGGGACAAAGCGATCTGACGCATAAGTCCGATCTCTATTCGCTGGGCGTGTTGTTCTATGAACTGTTGACGGGCCGCAAGCCGTTCAAAGCCGACAACGCGATGGATATGTTCTTGCAGCACGTTCAGGGCACATTTGAACGACCCTCGCATATGGTCCTCGATATTCCCGTGTGGCTGGATACGCTGGTCTGCCAACTCATGGAGAAGAAAACGGAGCAACGCCCGCTCGACGCCCATCTGGTGGCGGAAACGCTCGGCAGCATTCAGGAGAAGGTCGAGGCGCAGCAGAGCGCCGGCGTTGAGGCCGTCCGCCGGCGCATGATTGACCGTCAACCAGGACAAAAGAGACCCGATGAGGAGGATAAAGAAGCCGCCCGTATCCTGATGACCGGCAAGGGCAGATCGAAGCGCAAGCGGACGAAGAAGAAACTATATGAGCAAGTGTGGTTTCGCGCCGTCGGGTTGCTCCTCGCCCTGGCGGTCGCGGGAACGCTGTTGTTTCTCGCCTTTCGGCCGCCATCGGCCGATAAACTGTATTCGCAAGCGGAAAAGCTGATGAAGTCGGGGAAGGAAGAGGACCGCGATAAAGCTCTGAAAGGACCGATCAAGGAATATCTCCAACGCTATCCCAATCGGAACGACCAGCAGGCCCAAACGATTCGCGGCTGGGACGATCAGATCGAGAGCGCGCAATGCGAGGAACGCTTGGAGCGCTATCTGAACAAGGAACGCAACAAGAGCGCCATCCGGCTCCAGCCGAGCGACGAAACAGAGAAGAATGCGTTCGCGGCAGCCAAGGCCGAGGACGAAGGAAAAATCGACGACGACAAAGGCGGCGCTCGGCAACTCTGGCGCGAGGTGAAACGGGACGGTCCATCACGCTGGGGTCTCGTGGCGGATAAACATCTGGACGACCTGCAAGCACTCGATGCAATCGATACACAGTTCCAGCAAATCCACGATCGGATTCGCGATTCCGGCAAGGAACAACCTCTCCCGGATCTCCGGGAGAAACAGGCGTTCCAGGCCTGGCGAGCCGAACATTGCGCCATCGAAGATCGCCGCCTGGCGCGTTCGTTGTTCCAGTCTCTCAAAGAAGAAACCATGAATGAATCCGGGCAACATCGTTGGTTTCTGTACGCCGCCTGGAACGTCAAGCAATTGGCCGACGCCAGCAAGGACAAGGAGCAGATGAGAGACAAGGTAAAAATGCTCCTTGAGAAGACACGCGAAGAACTGAAGGCGAAGAAGATACCCAAGGAGGATGCCCTATTGTTCTGCCTGGACATTCTGGCGCTGTACGAGAAAGATGAAGATATGAAATTGCCGGTGAAAGAAGCTGGCAAGCTGCGAGACGAACTGAAGAGCGAGTAATTCGTACCGCTTGGCGTTTCGCGCGAAACGTAAACGAAACAAGAAGTGATTCTTGAGGAATCTTCCATGCCTCCGCCGCGCGTCCGCAGTCGAGAAGCATTCCAACGCGCCTGCCGTGCCATCCCCGGCGGCGTCAACAGTCCGGCGCGCGCCTTCGGCGCGGTCGGCGGTCAACCGCTGTTCATCGCTCGCGGCGAAGGGCCGTACCTCTATGACATCGACGGCAATGAGTATCTCGATTATGTCGCTTCGTGGGGTCCGCTCATTCTCGGTCACGCGCATCCGCGCGTGGTGCGGGCCGTCGAGGAATCCATGCGCCGCGGCGCCAGCTTCGGCGCGCCGACCGAGGCGGAATCGCATCTCGCCGAGTTGATTATCGACGCCGTGCCATCCATCGAGATGGTGCGCATGGTCAGTTCCGGCACCGAGGCGTCGATGAGCGCCATCCGCCTGGCGCGTGGCTTCACGGGCCGCGATGTCATCGTCAAGTTCGCCGGCTGTTATCATGGCCATGTCGATAGCTTGCTGGTGCAGGCCGGCTCCAGCGCCACTACGCTCGGTGTACCCAACAGTCCCGGCGTACCAGCTGGATGCACGGCCGATACGCTCGTGCTGCGCTACAACGATACGCAAGGATTGGCCGACGCTTTCGCCGCTCACGGCGAGCGCATTGCCGGCGTCATCCTCGAACCCGTCGTCGGCAACATGGGCCTGGTGCGGCCATCCGCCGAGTTTCTTAGTGAGCTGCGCCGGCTGACCGAGAAGCACGGTGCGCTACTCATCTACGACGAGGTGATGACCGGCTTTCGGCTGTCCTACGGCGGCGCGCAGCAACTCTATCACCAGATGCCGGACCTGACGGTTTTGGGCAAAATCGTCGGCGGTGGGATGCCGGTGGGGGCGTATGGCGGACGGGCGGACGTGATGCAGCGCGTCATGCCGGCGGGTCCGGTGTTTCAGGCTGGCACGCTGTCGGGCAATCCGGTGGCGATGGCCGCCGGCATCGCCACCTTGGAAGAACTGCGCGATTATCCTCCTTACTCTCGGCTGGACGAATTGGGCGAACGATTGGCGAAGGGACTGCATGAGGCTGCCCACGCTGCCGGCTTGATGCACGGTATCAATCGCGTCGGCAGCATGTGGACGTTGTTCTTCACGGGCCATGCCGTGATCGATTACGAGACGGCCAAGCAAGCCGATACGGCGCGGTTCGGTCGCTTCTTCTGGGCGATGATGGATCGCGGTTTTTACTTACCGTGCAGCCAATTCGAGGCGGCGTTTCTGTCGGCGCTGCACACGGAAAAGCACATCGATCAAACCCTCGCCGCCGCGCGCGAGGCGCTGGCGGAGATTGCCGGGACGTGAGTCGTGCGTTGTAAGCGATGGGACGATATAATGACGCCGGACAGTAGAGGGGAAAGTTAAGGCGGAGAGCTTTTCGAGTGGCGAAGGAATCATCTTGAAGGAGACGCGATGAATCGCACAACCCCGACCGAAAAACGCTGGAAAGCCAGCGAATTGAGGAAGTTGCCTGCGGAACAACGGGATGCGATCCTTGCTGCTGCCGCGGCCCAAGCGGAAGACGATTACCGCAACGATGCCATGCTGACAGCTTTTGAAGCCTTTGGCAAGGACGACCTGTATGGCGACAGTGCCAGCACCCAAACGCGGTGAAATCTGGTTGATCGACTTCGACCCCTCCCTCGGAGCCGAGATTCAGAAGGTTCGGCCAGCCGTGGTGATCGGTGTGGACACGATCGGACGCCTGCCGTTGCGGATGGTCGTTCCCATAACCGACTGGAAGCCCCAGTACGCCAACTATCCGTGGTTCGTCGAATTGCCGCCGACGACAGCGAATGGTTTGACGAAGGATTCGGGAGCGGATGCTTTTCAAACGAAATCCATCTCCTTGTTCCGGTTCGTTCAGTATTTGGGAGACGTGTCGGCGACCGACTTAGATGAGATCGCTTCGGCCATTGCTCTGTGCGTTGGCACCCCGTAATCCCTCCCGTGCAACGGAGCCGAGGATCGCTATTATGACGATACCCGCCAACACTCCGGCGCGCTCGAGCGGCAATCCCCAGGCGAACGCCGGCGAGAGGCTTCCCAGCACCAATCAGGAACGGGCGGATTCGCCGGCGACTTTGCCCACGGCGGGAGCGCCTCCCGTGCCGCAACCTCTCGCTTTGCCTTCTTTCCCCGGCTTCGACATCGTCCGCGAACTGGGCCGCGGCGGCATGGGCATCGTCTATCAAGCCTTCGACCGCAAGCGCCACAAGATGGTCGCGCTGAAAACCATGCAGGGGATCGATGCTCGTGCCCTGTTGCGCTTCAAGCAGGAATTCCGCAGCCTGGCCGGTCTGAATCATCCCAACCTTGTCAGTCTGCAAGAACTGATCGGCGACGATCGGCAATGGTTCTTCACGATGGAATTGCTCGAGGGCGTATCGTTCCTCAAGCATGTCCACGCGGATACGGAAGATCGCTCTTCCTTGCCGACCTTGCCGGATGCTCGGCCCGTAAGCAGTTCGACAAAGGGGTGGTCCGAGCCTTTGACGCCCAATCAGGCTGCGCGCCTGCGTGTTGCCCTGGCTCAGTTAGCTGCCGGCGTCCACTTCTTGCATGAGTCCGGCAAGTTGCACCGCGACATCAAACCGGGCAACGTGTTGGTCACGTCCGCGGGGCGCGTCGTGCTGCTCGATTTCGGTCTGGCGGCGGAGATGGACCGCGAGCAGCGTCATCTGAGCGTCCATTTGCTTGGCACCGTCGCTTACATGGCTCCCGAACAGGCCGCGCGTAAACCGGTCTCGCCGGCCAGCGATTGGTATGCCGTCGGCGTCATGCTCTATGAGGCGCTGACGCGGACTCTCCCCTACAACGGCGAGAGCTACGAGATTCTGCACAACAAACAGCAATTCGATCCGCCCGCCCCGGCGACTGTGGTGTCCGGGACGCCGGAGGATCTGTCCGCGCTGTGCATGGAATTGCTGCGCCGCGAGCCGGATGCACGCCCCGCCGGCAGCGAGGTACTGCGGCGGCTCGCTCCGCCGACAGATACGCCTATCCCCATTCCGGCGCGGCAAGCGACGCAACGCCTTGAGGTGCCGTTGATCGGCCGTCAGCGGCATTTGCAGGCATTGACCGATGCTTTTGAGGAAACGCGGCAAGGGCGAACGATGCTGGTGGATGTGCATGGCCGATCCGGGGCCGGCAAGAGCGCGCTGGTGCAGCGCTTCCTCGACGAACTGAGCGAACAAGGTCGAGCCGTGGTGCTGATGGGCCGCTGCTACGAGCAAGAATCGGTGCCCTACAAGGCGCTGGATAGCCTGGTCGATGCGTTAAGTCGTTACCTGGAACGTCTGCCGGCCTTGGAGGCGCAGGCATTGTGGCCGCGCGATCTGGTGACGCTGGCGCGCGTCTTTCCGGTGCTGCGTCGTCTGGAAGCGGTGGGCAGCGCACCGCGGCGCGCCCTTGATGTCTCCGATCCGCAGGAAGTGCGCCGCCGCGCCTTGTCGGCTCTGCGTGAACTACTGACCCGACTCGGCGACCGCCGGCCGCTCGTGCTGGCCATTGATGATTTGCAATGGGGCGACGTGGACAGCGCCGCCCTGTTGGGCGACCTGCTGCGGCCGCCCGACCCGCCCACGCTGCTGTTGCTTCTGTGCTACCGTAGCGAGGAAGCCGCCAGTAGTCCCTGTTTGCTCACGCTGCGGAAAACGCAAGAACTCAGCGATGGCCTGGAACGGCGCGATTTGCCCGTTGAACCGCTGACGTCCGACGAGCGGCGCGAGTTGGCCTTGGCCCTGCTTGATCCGTTGGACGAAACCGCGGCGGCGCGCGCGGAGTCGATCGCCCGTCAATCGGGCGGCTATCCGTTCTTCGTCTATGAACTCGTCCAGTACGTGCGCGGCGGTGCGCCGTGCGCCGAGCAACCGCGCGCGTCGGTCAGCGATATTTCGCTCAGTGACGTACTGTGGTCGCGCATTCTCGCTCTGCCCCCGGAAGCGCGCCGGCTGCTGGAAATTGTCGCCGTGGCCAGCCGGCCGCTGTGCCAAACCGATGCCTGTCAAGCCGCCGAGGTCGATGAGGAACACACGGCTCTCGCCTGCCTGCGCGCCGGACGCTTGGTACGCAGCACGGGTCCGGGCGAACGTGGCGAGATTGAAACGTATCACGATCGCATCCGCGAAACGGTGCTGCTGCATCTCGAACCCGCCGCTTTACAGCAGCACCATCGCCGCCTTGTCGCCATCCTGGAAGCCGCCGGCGGAGCCGATCCCGAAGTGTTGGCCGTGCATCTGTTGGGTGCGGGCGAGAAGGCGCGGGCCGGCCATTACTACGCGCTCGCCGCGGCGCAGGCGGCCGAGACGTTGGCCTTCGATCGAGCCGCCAAGTTGTACCGCCTCGCGCTGGAACTGCAAACGCCATCGGGCGAGGTGGAGCGACAGTTACGGACCAAGCTCGGTGAAGCGCTGGCCAACGCCGGCCGCGGCGCGGAATCGGCGCGTGTGTATCTGGAAGCCGCTGCCGGCGCCGATCCAGCCGAGACGCTCGAACTGCAACGGCAAGCCGCCCTGCAATTCCTGCGCAGCGGCCACATCGACGACGGCCTGGCCACGCTGCATACCGTGCTTGCCGCCGTGGGTCTGCAAGTGTTTCCCACGTCTCGGCGCGCCTTCTATGGCCTGGTATTCCAGCGCGTGCGCTTATACCTACGCGGGCTGCGCTTTCGGCGGCGGCCCATCGAGCAGATTGCCTCTGCGGAATTGACGCGGTTGGACATCTGCCAGTCGGCCTCCATCGGCTTGAGCATGGTCGATACGTTGCACGGCGCCTACTTCCAGACGCGCGGCCTATGGCTGGCGCTGCGGGCCGGCGAAGCCGAGCGCCTGGTGACGGCCCTGGCGATGGAGGCGGCGCATATCTCCGTCGAAGGCAGCGCCACGATACGACGCACCACCCGCTATCTCCAGGCCGCCCAGACGTTGGCGCACGAGGTAAACCGTCCCTACGCCTATGCGATCGTCGCCCTGGCGCGCGGCCTGGCGGCGGCGCTGGCAGGGGAATGGCGCGAAGGACAGCGTCTTTCCGACGAGGCCGAGCGTCTCCTGCGCGATTCCTGCAAGGGCGCGTTGTGGGAACTGGGCACGGCTCATCGCTTCGCCCTGTGGCCTCTAATGTTCATGGGCGAAGTGGTCGAGATCAATCGCCGTCTGCCGCGCTTGCTCAAGGAAGCCCGCGAACGCGACGATCTGTACGAAGAGACGAATCTCAGCCTCGCCATCCGCACCTTCGTGCGCTTGGCCGCCGACGAACCGGAGCGCGCTCGCCGCGAACTGGCGCAGGTGATGGAGAAATGGTCGCATCAGGGTTTCCACGTCCAGCACATGAATCGCCTGTTTGACGAAGCCCAGATCGACCTGTATCTGGGCGACAGTGAAACCGCCTGGCGCCGGCTGGCAGACGCCTGGCCGGCGCTTGAGCAATCGCATCTGTTGCGCGTGCAGCAAATCCGCATCCTGATGCTGCACTTGCGGGCGCGCTGCGCGCTGACGATCGCCGGCGCAGGCAAGGACGCGGCATTGTGGCTGCGTCGAGCCGAGCGCGATGCGTGCGCGCTGCACCGCGAGAAACTCGCCTGGGCCGATGCGTTGGCGCAACTCGTCGAGGCCGGCATCGCCTTCCGGCGCGGTGATGGCAAGCGCTCGGCGGAGATACTCGCGACCGCGGCGGCCGGCTTCACGACGACCGACATGCACCTCTACGCCGCCGTCGCGCGCCGCCGCCACGGGCAACTCATTGGAGGGCCGCCGGGAGAAGAATTGGTGCGGCAGGGCGAGGAGTGGATGAACGCTCAACAGATCCGCCATCTCGACCGCATGACGGCTCTGCTTGCGCCGGGCTGGGCATAAAATGGAAAAAGGAGCTTTGCTCGCCTGCCGCGAATTTTCTCTATCATAAGAGCGGATCGCGCCAAACCTCAACGAGTTTTCCCAAGCCTCGCCAGCCCGCAGCGCCAGCAAGGAAGTCCCTTGCTGGCGCTGCGGGCTAGCAAATCAGGAGCGTTCCTCATGCACCGCCGTCAATTTCTGCAAACCGGCGTTCTCGCCGCCGGTCTCGCCGTCCCAACCGTCTCCGCCGCGCCAGCCGGCAAAAACGACAAAGCTCCCCAATTCCGTCTTGGTCTCGTCACCTACAACCTGGCCGCGTCGTGGAACCTCGATACGCTGTTGCGCGTGTGCAAGAGCGCCGGCGTGTCGCCGGTTGAGTTGCGCACCACGCACAAGCACGGCGTCGAGCCATCACTGAGCAAGGATCAACGCAAGGAAGTGCGCCGCCGCTTCGCTGATGCGGGCGTCGCCATCTGGGGCTGTGGCAGCGTGTGCGAGTTTCAGTCGCCCGATGCCGCCGTGGTCAAAAAGAACATCGAGACGTGCAAGACGTTTGTCGATCTCGTCGCCGATCTCGGCGGGCGCGGCGTCAAGGTACGGCCCAACGGTCTGCCCAAAGGCGTGGCCGTCGAGAAGACGCTGGAGCAGATTGGCAAGGCACTCGTCCCGTGCGGCAAGGCGGCGGCGGACGCCGGCGTCGAAATCTGGGTCGAGGTTCACGGTCACGGTACCTCGCACCCGCCGCACATGAAGACGATCATGGAACAGTGCGGCCATCCGAAAGTCGGTCTGACCTGGAACTCCAACGCCACCGATCTCAAGGGTGGTTCCGTGGCGGAGTATTTCAATCTTCTCTATCCGTGGATTCGCTCCTGCCACATCAATGAACTGTACAAGGACGCGGTCGGCGTCTATCCCTATCGTGAGTTGTTCCGCCTGTTCCGCGAACACGGTTACGATCGCGCGACACTGTGCGAGGTTGGCCGTGGCGTGCCGGATGCGGCGGCCGGCACCGAAATGCTGCGCTATTACAAGGCTCTGTGGACCGAACTGAATCGTGTCTGACTCGAAGACATCCTTACCCCCGGAGACGACCCCATGAAACAGATCGTAGGTATCCTGGCCCTGGCCGGCGTGCTGTGCTTGGACGGTAGGAGCATGGCCGACGAGGACAAGGCGGGAGCGAAGGACAACACGCCGCCGGAGGGCTTCATCGCCCTGTTCAACGGCAAGAATCTAACCAACTGGCAAGGGCTTATCGAATTGCCGCAGCGCACCAAGATGAGTCCCCAGCAGCGCGCCGAGGCGCAGAAGAAAGCCAACGAGAAGTTTCTGCCGCACTGGACCGTCAAGGACGGCATTTTGCAGTACGACGGCAAGGGCCAGAGCTTGCAGACGGTCAAGGATTACGGCAATTTCGAGTTGTACGTCGATTGGAAGATCGGCAAGAAGGGCGACAGCGGCATTTATCTGCGCGGTACTCCGCAGGTGCAAATTTGGGATAATCCCATCGGTTCGGGTGGCCTGTACAACAACCAGAAAAACCCAAGCAAGCCGCTCAAGGTGGCCGACAAGCCGGTCGGCCAATGGAACACTTTCCACATCATCATGAAGGGCGATCGCGTGACGGTGTTCCTCAACGGCGAGAAAGTCGTCGCGGATACGCCGCTGGAGAATTACTGGGCGAGGGACAAGCCACTGCCGGCCAAGGCGCCGATCGAATTGCAGCACCACGGCGATCATCTATGGTTCAAAAACATCTATCTCAAGGAACTGCCGGACTGAGGATTATTCGGCTGCTTGCGGCTCGGCGCGAAGCCGCAAGCAGCGGCATGAGAAAAGGGAGCGAAAGTCCGCGGCACGCCGGCAAGGTGGGAAGGGAGCCGCTAATAGCCCTCATCCGCCAGGCGGCGCACCAGCGCGGCGTAGTCCGCCGTGCGGTCCTTCTGCCGGCGCGCCGGCGTCCAGCCGTGCTTCCAGTTAATCAGATTGAGATGATCGCCGTCCCAGCATGTGCAGTCCTCGCCCCAGGTGGCCGAGGCGACGGAGACGACGCCATCGCTAGGCCCCTCGGTGCTGGCGAGAATGCGCGCGGGAATCTGCCATTCCGGTGTCAACCAGTGCGGTGCAAACTGGCCCGCCACGGAGAAGTAACGCACGTCCGACACATCGGGCGTTTGCCGGTTGAACTCGGTGCAATGTCCGACCGTGAGATCGAAGAACGCCTGATACGGCACATTGGCGAAGTCGAACAACGGCCGTAAGATCCGCGTCAGTCGGCGAAGTCCCCAATCGGCGAACGTCGTGCCGCGGTGCGGCGTGCCCAGCGTGGTCAGTGTCAACACGCGCTGCGCCATGCCCAGCCGCGAGATGAGATAGCGCGAATCCAATCCTCCCATGCTGTGAGCGAACAGGTGGACCGGCTCATGCGGCGACTCGCGATCCAGCAACGCCTTCAGCTGCCGGGCGCGATGGGCGATGCCGTGCGTCGGATGCAACGATGCAACCAGCACGCGATTGCCGGCCGACCGCAACGCCTCCGGGATGTCCTGGAAGTAATGGGCGAGCGTCCATGGGCCGACACCCAATCGATCGAAGCCAAATAGCCCATGCACGAGAACGATGGGCGCTCGCAGGCGCGGGATGATGTGCTTCTCGGAGATTGAAGGCGTTAGGATAACGGACATGGTCGTCTGCCTTGCTGGCAGAGTCCCTTGCTGGCGCGGCGGGCTGGCAATCCCACCCTGCAAGGGACTCTTTTATTCATTCGTTCAGCACCTGCTGTATTCTAGGCGAGAAAATCGCGTGGTTCCAGCAATTCGATCGGCCCAAGACAGGAACCCGCGCGTTTGCCGTCCATCGGGTCAACCACTACGATCATCAGAGATCAGCGCTTCCAAGCATCCATTGAGGGAGAGTAGTCATGGCGTTTACGAAGGCGGAACCCGGCAAAACCCGGATCGGCTGGATCGGCACCGGCGTTATGGGCCGATGGATGTGCCAGCATCTGATGTCGAAGGGCTATTCGGCCACCGTCTACAATCGCAGCCGCGACAAGGCGAAGCCGTTGCTCGACGCCGGCGCGGTCTGGGCCGACACACCCAAAGGCGTCGCCGAGCGTTCCGAGGTGGTGTTCGCCATCGTCGGTTTCCCGGTGGATGTGCGTGAGGTCTTTCTCGGCCCGCAAGGGGCGCTGGCCGGTAGCAAGGCTGGCTCGGTGCTAGTGGACATGACGACGAGTGAGCCGTCGTTGGCGCGCGAGATTTATGAGGCGGCGAAGGCCAAGGGCGTCGGCAGCGTGGATGCCCCCGTCTCCGGCGGCGACGTGGGCGCGAAGGAAGCCCGGCTCTCGATCATGGTCGGCGGCGACGGCGCGGCGGTCGAGGCGATCCATCCTTTGCTGGAGTGCATGGGCAAGACCATCGTGCATCAAGGCGCGGCCGGCGCCGGCCAGCATACCAAGATGGTCAATCAAATCCTCATTGCCACGAACATGATCGGCGTGTGCGAGGCGTTGCTGTACGGTGCCAAGGCGGGGCTGGATCTCAAGACGGTTCTGCAATCGGTCGGCGGCGGCGCGGCGGCCAGCTGGTCGCTGAACAACCTCGGCCCACGCATTATCGACCGCAATTTCGAGCCGGGTTTCTTCGTCGAACACTTCATCAAGGACATGGGCATTGCGCTGGACGAGGCCAAACGCATGAAGCTGGCGTTGCCGGGATTGGCACTGGCGAATCAACTCTATCTGGCGGTGCAAGCGCAAGGCTATGGCCGTAAGGGAACGCATGCGCTGATGGTGGCGCTGGAGCAAATGGCGAACGTCAAACGGTGAGTCGGCTCCGGGTAAGGAGGCATGGCTTCCTCTCATGTGGTATCGCATTTTCGGCAGCGCTTCCGAAATGCCTTCGCCTGCGGCCATCCTTGACTGTTTGGCGGCCCCGGATGCGTCCGTCTCCGGCCAGTTCGCCACGGACGCATCCGGCTGGTATCGCGCCGATCTTCTCGTCGATGGCGTTGCCCTTCAACTTGAGCGCTATCTCGCCGAGGAGGAAGGCATTCGTGCTGAACTGAATAGCTGGGCCGCCTGGCTGGAGACACGCGAGACTATCTCCCCAGCCGCACCCTTGATGGAACGCATGATTCAGACGAGGCAATTGTTTACGCTGCAAAGCAGCGAGAAATCACCGCGCGCCGAGTTGCTATGCCGCTTCCTCGCCAACATCACGGTGGGAGTGTATCAAATCGACGAACACGGCTTCTTCGCCGCCGACGGTACGCTACTCGTCCCGGAAGAAGGGCCGTAGGTCAGGCGGAAGTCGCTATAATGCCACCATGAGCGCCGCCGAGAAATATCTGCAACCCAAGGTCATCCGCCAGGTCGCCCGTCTCGATCTGCGCGCCAAGTTCATCGTCGAGGGCTTCCTCGCCGGTTTGCACGCCAGTCCCTTCCAGGGTTTCAGCGTCGAGTTCTCCGAGCATCGCAAATACGTTCCCGGCGACGACCTGAAAGATCTTGATTGGAACGTCTACGCCAAAACGGACAAATATTATCTCAAAAAGTTCCAGGCCGAGACGAACGTGACCGGCTACCTGGTCATGGATCTCAGCGCTTCGATGGCGTGGACGCATCGCCAGGAACTGACCAAGTTCGAGTATGCCATTTGTCTGGCGGCGGCGCTAGGCTATCTGATGATCCACCAGCAAGACCCGGTCGGCCTGGTGACGTTCGATACGCGCATTCAGACCAGTCTGCCGCCGCGCAGCAAGCGGACGCAGTTGGGCACGATCTTGTCGATACTCAGCAATCTGAAGCCGGCCGGCGAGACGGCCGTGGCACCGTCGCTGCATCAGCTGGCGAGCATGATCCGCACGAAAAGCCTGGTTATGATTTTCAGCGATCTGCTGACTGATCCCGAGCCGGTGTTGCATAGCTTGCACCATCTGCGCCATCGCGGCAACGAAATCATTCTCTTTCACATTCTTGATGAAGCCGAGGTTCACTTTCCCTTCGAGGGGCTTATCGAGTTCGAGGATGTGGAGACGCCGGATCGCCTGGTACTCGACGCCAAAGGCATGCGCGGCGATTACCTGCAAGCCATCCGCGCGTTTCAGGAACATTACCGCAGCGAGTGCGCCAAGGCGAACATCGATTACGTGCCGATTGACACGAGCGTCAGTTTCGACCGGGCGCTGCTGGAATATCTCGTGCAACGCCAGCGACGATTTTAACTCCGCAGGGACATCTCCAACGGTAACGTACTCAACAAATCTCAAGACTATGTGGACATCCCGCCATCGGATACAGTAAATGTTGCGGGGCGTAATCACTCGGCGAGTGGGTGGTTGTCATGGAGTGGAAACACGAGGACGAAACCGAACGCGGTGGCTGGTTGGGACGGCTACACTTGAGTTGGCCGGCCCTGTTTCTACTGGGTTGGCTGCTGTATGAATTCACGGCACAACCGGGACCGGCCGCCTTGGTCGCGTGTGCCAAGTTCGGTTGGGGCGACGTGCGCACCGCCTTCTGGCTGCGCCGCGTCGATCCGGATCGGCGGCGTGGCCGAACGTGTTTCTGGTCTTACCTGGCCTTCGGACTGTGGAAGGTAGCGATGATGGCCACGGTGACAATGATTGTAATCGGCTTCCTCAGTGTCATTGTCGATTGTGTCCAGCGTCAACCGCTGCCCAACAAAAACGGCGTCTCGGCGGTTTTCGGCGGCGTGCTGACGGCGGCCACGATGGGTTTCGGTCTGGCATTGCCGGCGCACTATATCGCCTTGTGGTTGGCCACACGCAATGGCGTCCGCCTCTGGTTGGGATACGCACCGAATCGAGCGCGCAAGGAGCGATTCTGGCCGCCGCGTCACGGGCAGATCAACGCGGCACCGTTTGTCTTCTTCACACTGGGCTTCGTGACGCTGTGGGTGTTCATTTTGCTGTTGATCGGACTGGTGCTGACTGTGGGGGCCAATGTCGCCTGGGAAGCAATCCTTCTTTGCGGAGTGCTGATGTCCGTTTGCATACTGGCGATGGGTATCCTTGCGCTATCGCGACGCGAACACGGCGTTCCCTGGTTGTTCGCCCGTTCGCCCCATGAATGCTGGGTGGCCGAGGAAGATGAGGAAGTGTATCAGGCCGCAACCGCCGAGGAGAGGGTGAGCGAGGCATGACCTTCATCCACGGCTATCTTCTGGCGGGTCTGCTGCTCGTGGGCGTGCCGGTGCTGCTGCATCTCATCATGCGGCAAAAGCCTCGCCATGTGTCATTCCCCGCCTTCCGTTTCCTACGTCAGCGCCATCTCATCAACCGCCGCAAACTGCGCTTGCAGCACTTGCTACTTTTGCTATTGCGTATGGGCGTTATTGCCGCACTATGCCTGGCGCTGGCGCGGCCGCGCGTCGCCGCCGATCGGGTCGCGGCGCTGTTCAGCAGCGAACGCCCCGTGGCCGCCGTACTCATCTTCGACACCAGCGCCAGCATGGAGTACAGCGCCGCCGGTCGCGCACGCCTTGAGGAAGCCAAGCAGCGCGCCCGCGAACTGCTCGATGAGATGGACGCCGGTAGCCAGATTGCCCTCCTCGACAGCGGCGACGATGCCGGCGACGGCGGCACGGAATGGATCGCGCCGGCATTGGCGCAGACACGCATCGAGAGTCTACGCATCCGGCCGGCTAATGCGCCTTTGAACCGGCAGATCGATCGCGCCGTGCGCCTGCTGGAAAAAGTCGGCGAGGGCGACGATCCGCCGCCGCGCTTTCTGTATCTGTTCTCCGACCGCACCCGGGCTTGCTGGGACGCGCAAACCGGCCCGAAGACGGTGCCGGACGGCATCCGTGCCCTGTTCGTCGATGTCGGCGCGGACAAGCCGAAGGATTTGGCCATCGAGAAAGTGGAGGTAATGCCGGCCATCGTCGCGCCGGGTGGACGCATTCGGATTCACGTCACCGTCCGCGCCACTGGAGCCGACTTCGATACGGAATTGCTTTGTCAACTCGATAGCGAGATGGACTCGGATCGTCCGCCGGAGAAGCAGGCGATCCAGCTTGCCGCCGGTCAGGGCCGCGTCTTCGCCTTCGAGCGCAACGCGCCCCAGTCGAAGGGAGGCGCGGGGGAGACGACGTATCAGGTGACGGTCAAACATCAGACGCCGGATGCGCTGCCGTTCAATAACACCTGCTTCTCCACGTTCTTGACGCGCGAACGCCGCAAGGTGCTTACGCTCGTGGCCGGCAACGCGGCGGACAAGGGGCCGGCTCCGTGGAAAGCCTGGCAAACGGCGATGGACGTGATGGAGTCGTTTCAATGCGAGGTACGCCCGCTGGCGGAAGCGGGCAAACTCGATGACAAAGATTTGCGCGATTATCCGGTACTCTGCGTGTTCCAGTGCGTGCCCGATGGGGCGCTGTGGCAGAAGCTGGAACGCTATGTCCAGAGCGGCGGCGGTTTGGTTCTGGTGCCCGGCGGCGAGGAGATGCTGCCGCAAACGAAGAAATATAACGATGAGGGAATGAAGGTCGGTCTCTTGCCCGGCTCCCTGCGCAAAATCGAGACAAACGCTCCGGATAGTCCGCTTATCCGCTGGTCGGGCTTTCAGGTGAAACATCCTATCCCGGCCTTCTTCCGCAAGGCGATCCTCACGGCCAATCCGGACTTCGGCAAACCGCAGTCGTGGCCGGGCGTCAACGCCTTCTGGATCGTCGAGCCGGCCGGCAAGGACACCGTATCGCTGGCCACATACGCCGATGACGCACGCCATCCGGCCTTGCTCGAACGCACGGTCGGACGCGGCCACGTCCTTCTCTTCACGACGCCGATGGACGCGCGCGAACTGGATCGCCATCGCTACTGGCACAATTACTGGAGCCTCGATTCCTCGTTCGGCCTGGTCCTCGAAGATCAAGTGTGCCGGTATTTGGCCGGCGATTCGGCGATACCGGAGTTGAATTATTTTTGCGGCCAAGTACCGCAGGTGCCCTTACCGTCTTCGTTGGCGGCACCGCCTTATACGCTGGACGGGCCAAACTTGGCCGTCGCCGAAACGAACGTCAAGGCCATCGAGGGTGACACTCGCTTGTCACTGCCGCAAGCGATGGCAGCCGGCAATTACGCCGTCCGCGACGGCAAGAAACGCCTCGTCGCCGGATGCAGTGTGAACGTGCGACCCCAAGAGAGCGACCTTCAGCGCGTGCCCACCGAGGAAATCGAGTCTGTACTTGGCAAGGATACGTTGCTGCAAGTGGGTCGCACGGTCAATCTGAAGGATGCGCTCCTGGGAATGCGACCGCCGCCGTTGGAATTGCTACCCTGGCTGATGATGGCCGTGCTGATCGTGCTGGCGGTCGAGAGCCTGCTGGCCAACCGCTTCTATCGCCGCGCCGCCCCGGCGACGGCAACGGGCGCGATAACCGGCGAGCCGGGAGCGTAAGCGACCGGAGACTTTCTCCGGTCGCTGAACAGTAGTTTCTAGTGCGGGGGAAGGGTCCGGTTTTGATATATTATTGGCATGGACACGCTACTCTCTCGAATCACGATCGATCCGGCGATTTGCCACGGTAAGCCGTGCGTTCGCGGGCTCCGCTACCCGGTAGAGACGCTCCTGGAATTGCTCAGTTCCGGCATGACGATCGACGAGATCCTGGCCGACTACGAAGACCTGGAGCGTGAGGATCTCCTGGCGGTGCTGGCGTTCGCCGCCCGGCTTGCGCGGACCCGCCGACTCGAGCCGGTGGCGCCATGAATTTCCTCGTGGACGCGCAACTACCGCGTCGGATGACCGCGTGGCTGACCGCGGCGGGGCGTGATGCCGTGCATACGGCGGGAGCGAAAAGGGGGATCGAAAAGGGGCCAGCGTACATTTGCGATCCATAGGATCGCAAATGTACGCTGTCGCTTTTTGAAATTGCGATCGATGATCTGCCAGTGGGAAGCTTATACACCGAAGAAAGAACACTCCATTTCTGGATCAAGGAACGTCAAGGGGTTCTCAGGTCCGAGCATGTATTCGGGCCACGAGTCAGCCAGCAGCTGCGCTGATTGGGGGCGAACACCGGACGATATGCAGTAACCAGATGTGTCGATGACTTTTTCAACGATCGCAATTACCCGTTCTGCGCCGAGAACTGCAGGGAGCGTAAGTCGAACGGATTGGAACAGATTATCGAGACACAAATGCACGAAGTGCTTGTGTAGCCCTGATGTACTCTGAAGCAGGCGGCTGTAGTCGAACGTGCGGTTCTTCCGCGCACCGATACGAACATCGTACAGGAAACCCTCCTTGCCCGAGACAGGAGTCGTCCATTTTGTCCAGGGCCGGCGCAGAACCTCTACCGTTACGGATAGATAAGCCTCTGGGTCAGCAATGCCGCACCGACCCCATTTCCCGTCAGAAAAGCGGCTCCAGGGAAATGGATCCAAGTGAAGGAAATGCTCCTCTACGAGGTCGTCTGATTGTGGGAGTACCGGTGTTGGATTATTGTAGGAAGTGCAGAACAGCCAGAAGCCCCTGTCGATGTCGCGGAGCAATTGGTTGACGCGCTGCAGGTCATCGTGGTGACCAGAGCGAAAATGCGCTACCCGGTGACGAATTTGGCGGACCTCCTCCAGCTTTGCATCCCAAATGGATTTCGGAGGCAAGAAAGGGACGAATAATCTCCAATTCTCGCCGATGATCTTGCAGAGAGTTGAGAGCTGCGCATAGCTAGTGTTTGTCGCAAAAAGCGAATTCGGGCCATTTCCTGGCATTTTTGAGCGAATCGTGCAACGAAGATTGTACGTCAAACGTCTATCCTGGTGAAGAACCCTGGG
>Ga0134126_10000443_pt1 | contig 53421 bp, 39 predicted proteins | sample KB31752_FD_96881 | JGI IMG/M metagenome (GOLD analysis project Ga0134126, IMG submission 96881) | Terrestrial soil microbial communities with excess Nitrogen fertilizer from Kellogg Biological Station, Michigan, USA - KB3-175-2 | ecosystem: Environmental > Terrestrial > Soil > Unclassified ...
AAAAGATACCTACGCATCGCTCAAACCAGCTTTTCTTACTAACTTCGACTTTCTACCGGACACGCATGATCAACTATGAACCAATCACGACCCGGCCTGACAAAAACTCGCCATACCACCGTCCCGATGATTTAATAATGCGCTGCTGTGTGTCAAAGTCAACATAAACTAATCCAAAGCGGGGATGATAACCCTCGGCCCACTCGAAGTTATCGGTAAGCGTCCAGATAAAATAACCGCTCACTTTCAGGCCCTCATTTTTTGCCTTTAATACCTGGTTGAGGTGGGCATGCAGATAGGCCGTACGCTGCGCGTCATCAACCATTCCATTAATAGGTTCGTCCGGGAAAGCGGCGCCATTTTCGGTGATATAAATTGTTTTAATCTGAGGGTACCCGCTAAATTTTTTTATCATCTGGTAAATTGCAGGCGGATAAACCTCCCAGCGCATTGCCGTCAGGGGGACGTTTCGTTTTTCCGCTTTTATGAGAGTTGCGTTTATATATGGAGTGAAAAATGAATATTTTACAATTTCGCGGGTATAGTTTTGTATCCCGATAAAATCAAAATCAAACTTCATGTTATCCTCGTCGCCGGGCTGCATATATTTTTGGATACCTTTCAGTGCCAGCAAATCATCCAGCGGGTAGCCCAGTCCCAATAGCGGTTCGATAAATAAACGGTTAATTAAAGCATCGGCCCGCTTTGCAGCGCCAATATCTTTTGGTTTATCGGAATGCGGCTCGATATACGAACACGAAAAGGTAGTTCCGATGTGTGCGCCGGGCGCCTGCCTGCGTAGCTCCTTTGCGCCGGCGGCTATGCTCAATACCGCGTGATGAACCGACGGCAAGAAATTTTTAAGCCCTGTACGGCCCGGCGCATGAATGCCAAAAAAATAGCCTGCGCCGGTAAATACGGCCGGCTCGTTCATTATCATCCAGTTTTTAACCCGGTCGCCAAAACTTTGCGCGCATATGTTTACATAGGCGCTAAACCAGTCGACAATCCCCCGGTTAGTCCATCCGCCTTTTAATTCGAGGGTGTGCGGCAGGTCCCAGTGATAAAGGGTAAGCCAGGGTTCGATGCCTTTTTCGAGACAATAATCAATTACGCGGTTGTAGTGGTCAATACCTGCCTGGTTTATTTCGCCCGTGCCGGCAGGCAATATGCGGGGCCACGATATCGAAAACCTGAAATTCGGGATATTCAGGCGCTTAATTAAATCAATATCATCTTTGTAGTTATAATAGAAATCGCAGGCTGTTGAGGGGCTATGACCATTCAAGATTTTGTCTTTTTTGGCGGCGAAAACATCCCATATCGATAGCCCCTTGCCGTCGGCATCGCAAGCCCCCTCCACCTGGAAAGCGGCTGTCGAAACGCCCCAAACAAAGTCATCCCCAAAAAATTGCTTATTAAGTTGTATGTCCTGAATACTGGGTTCCATTAAAACTGAACCGGTTTGCGGCCCAAATTGTTCAGTACAATTATATAAAACAAAATGCTGTTAACAAACAATCTTAGTGAATGAATGAGGATCTCATGCTTCGTAAGATCATCCGGTCCCGGAAATTCCTGACGAGTCCTAAAAAATTTATAATGGATTTCATAATAGATACCTGTTTTATTTAAAGATAAATATCGCGTTCCAATGTATTGTTACTATGTCAATAATATTATGCTATTGTTAACAATTTTGTATGTAACCCGCAAAATTGCTTTATTGTTTATTTAGTATTTATTTTTGACGAATGAAATCCTACTTTATAAGCCTTTTTAATTACGACCGCTATGCCAACGAGCTTATTTTGAAAGCAATGAACAGCGCTGGCCAGCCCGAAAAGCCGGTCCAGCTAATGGCGCATTTGCTTGCAGCTCAAATTGTTTGGGTAAGCCGGTGCCTGAATATGCCACACCCTAACGTGGAACTATGGCCTCCCCTGGGTGATAAAAGATTTGATTTTCCTGCAATCATTGCAGCCAATCATAGTACCTGGATGACCTACCTGGCCGCTTTGAGCGACAACGATTTTGACACGGTAATAAGTTACAGCAATACAAGCGGCGAAAGGTTCAATAACCAGCTAAGCAGTATAATTACCCATGTCATAAATCATGGCACACATCACCGCGCTCAGATAGGACAACACCTAAAAATGGCAGGGTTGGAAAATTTACCAACCACTGACTATATTTTTTATTTAAGGCAGTTAAAAAGTTAGTTCATAGCGCTCTTTTTACAATATTTGTCATCACACACAAAAGACCTTAAGAAATGAAAAGAATAATTACCCTAATTTTTACCGGGTTTATCTTATTCGGGTGCACGGAAAAAAAAGCGCAGCCGCAAACCCTTTCAGACGACATTATAAAAATCCACGATAAAGTGATGGGCGCCGACGCGCGGCTGATGGATAATAAAATGAAGCTGGACACCTTGTTAAAACAGGATAAATTCGCCGGGAAAGATACCGCGAAAATGCTGATCGCGAAATTGGCTGCTGCCGATAGCGCCATGGATACCTGGATGAATAACTTTAAGCCCGACTACAAAGGGAAATCGGACGACGAAACTGCAGCTTATATGACCAGCCAAAAAAAGCAAATAATGGCAGTGGATTCGCAAATAACCGAAGCAGTAGCTGAGTCGAACAAATATCTGTTAAAAATAAAAGGAAAATGAAAATATTAACTGGCGCAATAGCGCTGATCTTGCTATTTAATGCCTGCAGGTTTAATGGCAGCGAAAAAAGCACGTTGCCCATTTTGGGCGAACGGCATCCGGAAACCAAAACCGTCAATGGCAAAACGGTTACCGATACCGTTTATCAAACCATACCGCCGATAAAATATATTAACCAGTACGGCGACAGCATCAGCGACAAAAATCTGAAGGGCAATATTTATGTGGCCGATTTCTTTTTCACCACCTGCCCATCCATCTGCCCGGTTATGCAACGCAACATGCTGAATGTTTATAATGCGTTTAAAGATTCTGCCGGCTTTAAAATAATATCGTACACAATTGACCCGCAGCATGATAGCGTGCCGGTATTAAAAAAATATGCCGACAGGTTGGGCATCAGCGGCAATACCTGGTGGCTTCTACAGGGGCACAAGGACGAAACCTATCACATTGCAAAAAGCTACCTTGTTTCGGTGCAGGAAAAAAACCCACAGGGCGAATACATCCACGATGGTTATTTTATTTTGATAGACAAGCAAAAACGCATACGCGGCACTTATGAGGGTACCGATCCCGAAGAAGTGAAAAAACTGATAGCTGATATAAAGATATTGCGGACAGAACCCCTTGCAATTACCAGCCAATGAAAATAAAGGTTGTTTGCGGTATTTCGGCACTGCTTTTACTGCTTTTCTTTTCCTGCCAAAGCGATGAACAGCTGGAGTTTGTCCATTATTATTCGGCGGGCAGCGTCGTATACCAAAGCCACTGCCAAAACTGTCATGGCAAAAATGGCGAAGGTTTGCAGGGTTTGATCCCGCCGCTTACCGATGTCCCCTACCTGAAAAAAAACCGGGCCGTTTTACCCTGTATGGTAACTTATGGCCAAAAAGGCCGGATCATGGTTGCAAACAGGCTGTTCGAGGGCGAAATGCCAAAAAACGACCTCGCCCCGGTTGAGGTCGCCGAAGTGCTTACCTTTGTAACCAACTCTTTTGGCAATAAAATGGGTAGCACAACAACCGCCGCCGTGGAAAATGATTTGGGGAAATGCAGGTAGTTCATAGTTCATGGTTCATAGTTAGCTGCAATTTAGTCCATAGTCCGGGGCCGATAGCAGGAGTTTCGCCCACAGAAAATGTTTCCCACTATACTTTTTACCATGGACCATCGACGATGGGCTTTTCATGAACTATGAACCATGAACCATGAACTAAAAACCCTATCTTTACAACGCAAAACGTTCTATCGCTCCCAGCGCCTTGTTTGGGAGAGGAAAGTCCGGGCAACACAGAGCATCCTGCTTCCTAACGGGAAGGCGCCGGCAGCCGGCGACAGCAAGTGCCACAGAAAATAAACCGCCCCGATTTATCGGGGCAAGGGTGAAAACGTGAGGTAAGAGCTCACGGCTTTCCCGGGCGACCGGGATTGCGGTAAACCTCAGGAGTTGAAAAACCAAATAGGTCCTGAAAGCGAAACTGCTCGTTTCCGCTATCCGGCTACAATCGGGTACGTCAGGATGGGTAGGTTGATTGAATCCCGATGGCGACATCGGGAGCAGATTAATGATAGAAGTGATTCGCCGCAAGGCGGATTAAACAGAACCCGGCTTACAGCTTTGCTGCTGAACAAAAAACCCTTTCCGGTAAAACGGAGAGGGTTTTTTGTTGGTCATCGGTCATTGGTCATTGGTCATTGGTCATTGGTTTCATTTTATGGATTTTTTTAATGACTGCTTCAATTAATGCTACTGCCCTTACTGCTACTGCAACTGCCGCTCCGACTTTTTAACTGTCACTGCTCCCATTAACCACTTCAAAATTTTGTCAAATTATCCTCAAACAATTTAGCAGAGTGTTTGTTTTTCTATACAATTACATAACTTAGCAACTCAGCACGAAAAAAACCGGGGAAATTAGCAGATGGCAAAAATTTTAATTATTGACGATGAGCGGGCGATCCGCAGTACTTTACGGGAAATTTTAGAATACGAAGATTATGAAGTTGAAGACGTCGATAACGGCGTAGATGGCCTGGACCTGATAACAAAAAATGATTACGACCTGGTGCTATGCGACATAAAAATGAATCGCATGGATGGCATAGAGGTGCTGACAGAGGGTTTATCGATTAAACCCGACCTTCCTTTCATCATGATCTCCGGTCATGGCACTATCGAAACAGCGGTTGAAGCAAGCAAAAAGGGGGCATTCGACTTTATTTCGAAACCACCTGACCTTAACCGCCTGCTGATTACGGTCCGTAACGCCCTGGATAGGGGAAGCCTGGTTACCGAGGCCAAGGTATTAAAACGGAAGGTTGCAAAGGTAAGACCGATCCTGGGCGAATCGCAGGCCATACACAAGATCAAGGAAACAATTGAAAGGGTGGCGCCGACCGATGCCCGCGTGCTGGTAACAGGCGCAAATGGCAGCGGGAAAGAACTGGTAGCGCGCTGGCTGCACGAGAAATCAAACCGTTCGGCTGCACCTCTGATCGAGGTTAATTGCGCGGCCATCCCATCTGAACTGATAGAAAGCGAGCTGTTCGGTCACGAAAAAGGTTCATTTACCTCGGCAATAAAACAGCGCATAGGCAAGTTTGAATCGGCAAACGGCGGTACGCTTTTTTTAGATGAAATTGGCGATATGAGCCATTCCACCCAGGCAAAAGTGCTGCGCGCATTGCAGGAAAACAAAATAACACGCGTCGGCGGCGAAAAAGAGATTGAAGTGGACGTACGGGTGGTAGCGGCGACCAATAAAGACCTGTTAAAAGAGATCGAAGCCGGTAATTTCCGCCTGGACCTGTACCACCGCTTGAGTGTTATCCTCATACCCGTCCCGCCGCTTAGCGAGCGTAAAGACGATATTCCGCTGCTTACCCAGGCCTTCCTCGATGAAATATGCAACGACTACGGCATGCCGGTTAAAAAAATATCTGACGCCGCCCTCGAAGCGCTTAAACAGCTGCCCTGGACGGGCAATATCCGTGAGTTGAGGAATATGGTGGAGCGCCTGATCATCCTGAGCGACCGGACAATAACCGACAACGATGTGAAGGCCTTTGCAAATCCTTCGTCCCCGGCCATCGTTACTACCGGGAACGGCGCAAAACAAACAGATTTCGACCAGTTTGCAAACTTCCAGGAATACAAGGATTTTGCCGAGCGCGAATACATAAAATTCAAGCTGGAGAAAAACAATTGGAATGTTTCAAAAACAGCCGACGATATCGACATCCAGCGCAGCCATTTATACAGCAAGATCGAAAAATTTGGCTTGAAGCGCGGCGAATAATATTTAGGGTACTGCACAAACATACAAAGCCCGTCTATAGTTAATATTTTCTATTCTAATTAAAAAGGTCATTGGAGCGCCGCCGCGCCATCCAATGACCTAACGATCGATTGACTCAATACCTAATGACCCAAACCAATGACCAATGACCAATGACTAATGACTCAATGACCCCAACTCACTCGCTCCTCAAACTCTTCACAGGATTGGTAAGCGCTGCTTTTACCGATTGAAAACTGATAGTGAGAAAGGCAATAAGGATTGCTGAAGCCGCCGCGACTGCCGGTACCCACCATTGAATATTTTGGCGATAGGCAAAACCCTGCAGCCAGCCGTGCATAGCCCACCATCCCAGGGGAACGGCAATGGCAATTGCGACAAGCACCAAACGGATAAAATCTTTTGAGAGCATTCCTACGATCGTGGATATACTCGCGCCAAGCACTTTACGTATGCCTATCTCTTTGGTGCGTTGTTCGGCGGCGTAGGCGGCGAGGCCAAACAGCCCGAGACAAGCAATAATTATGGCCAGGGTAGTAAAGGCGATAGATATGGCGCCGGTACGCTGCTCGGCGCGATACAGGGCATCAAAATTTTGGTCGAGGAAGGTGTAGCTGAATTGTCGGTTGGGCGAAAGCTCTTTCCAGCGGTTTCTCACCGCATCCAGCAGCGCCGGAATGTCCTCGCTGTTGACGCGTACGCTCAGGTTCGACGAACCCTGGTTGAAGTTAAACAGCATCGGCGAAACATTGTCGCGCAGCGATTTGAAGTTAAAATCCTTTACCACGCCAATGATATTCAATCTGACGGTTTTGGTGAGGGTTGCATCGGCTGGTTCATAAATTGGCTGATTGACCGGATCAGCATAACCCAGCAGTTTGGCAAAAGCTTCGTTGATGACTACCGCTGCGGTATCAGTAGCCATTTCTTTTGAAAAGTTGCGGCCGGCAGCCATTTTTATGCCGAGCGTGGGTATAAAATCTTCGTCCACGCTCCAGTTATAAGTTAACACGGCCCGCTTTTGATCGGGCACAGCAGTTTTAAAATAACTGGAGCTGTTGGTGTTGAGGTCGGTTGGTAAAGCGTTTGAAAGCGAGGCCTGTTGTACGCCGGCTATGCGCTTTACTTCATCCTTAAAGGTTTTGGCCGCATTACCCAGCGCCCAGGTGTTTTGAACTACCAGCACATGGTCGCGTTTATAGCCGAGGTCCTTATTTTGGATATAGCGCAGTTGGTTGCCAATGACCAGTGTGCCGACGATTAAAAAGATTGAGATAGCAAACTGCACTACCACCAGTATGCTGCGCAAACCGCTGCCTTTAAAACCGCCTGCCAATTTGCCCTTTAACACCTGTATGGGCTGGAAACCTGAGAGAAATAATGCAGGGTATGAGCCGGCCAGGCAACCCACCACTATGATAATAACGAGCATGGCAGGCAGCAGCCAGCCTAAAATTTGTCCTGTTACAACAAGTTGCTTGCCCGATATCTGGTTAAACAGCCCCAGGAAGCCCCATGCTGCAAGTACCGCAAGGACGGCGCCTGCCAGGGTTACCATAATCGACTCTGTTAAAAACTGCGCCACCAGCGCTTTGCGCGGCGAGCTCAGCACTTTGCGCACGCCTACTTCTTTCGCCCGGCTGGCCGAGCGCGCCGTAGACAAATTCATGAAATTCACACAGGCTATCAGCAGGATAAATATGGCCGTTGCCGAAAAAATGTAAACATAGCTGATATTGCCATTCGGTTCCATCTCGTCGATACTGGCGGAGCGCAGATGGATATCGGTAAGGGGTATAGTATTGTACCGGAAATAGCCGCCATTTTTTTCGAAAGTCGTAAAATCCATGTGTAAAACGGCCTGCAGTTCAGCACTGCAATGGCGCTCAATAAAGGCATGCAGCTTTTTCCTGAAAGCTTCAGGGTCGGCGCCGGGTTTGAGCAGCACATAGGTGCTGAAATTATTGTTGAACCAGGTGGTCTCGCGGCTTTCCGCTATGGTAGGCATAGACATGAAGAAGTCGACATGAAAATGTGATTGGGGTGGAATATTTTGGATAACGCCGGTGATCTTATAACGGATGGAATCGTTAATAGTGAGCGCCTCTCCTACCACATTTACCCGGTTAAAATATTTTTTTGCGATATCTTCGGTGATCACCATGGTGTGCGGGGCCACCAGGGCTTTCGATGGGTCGCCCTGCAGCATGGGCAAGGTAAATACATCAAAAATCGAGTTATCTGCATAAACCATCCTATCCTCCTGTATATCTTGCGTGCCTTTGCGCACCTGGTTGCCGCCCCTGTTGCGGAAACGGGCCACCTGCTCTATCTCGGGAAAGTCGGCCTTTAAAGCTGCGGCCGCCGGCGCCGCTGTGACCGCGTAGGAGTTTTCCATTCCGCCAAACTTAATCTCATTATTTATGCGGTAAATACGTCCGGCCTTGGTATTGTAGCGGTCATAGCTCAATTCGTCGAATACATAAAAAATGATGAGCAGGCAGGTGGCAAGGCCCAGCGTAAGCCCGAATACGTTGATGAAGGTAAAACCCTTGTTCTTCATCAGGTTGCGGAATGCGGTTTTGATATAACTTTTTATCATGGGATTAGTTCATTAGTTCATTGGTTCATTGGTACATTGGTGCACCGCTACCCGGATCATCGCAATACATGGCGTTCGTTGCCTTATAATGTAGTTCGCGCAGCTTTTTGAATAAGACGATGATTTTTGGGCGGAGGTTACGCGAGGAATGCGAATTTCCTAATCGGGCCGCCTGGGGCCGACAGATATGCAGATCTTTGCCGGGTTTGCGCGTCAGCATGCGATTCCGGTTTTTTTTGTCAGGCCTGCCTTGGGCTAAGAAATGGATTTCGGAGTGATGCAGACGTGATATTAATTTCTAATCTTGAGCCTTATAATGATAATTGCATAGGCTCTATTATGGTTTAAATTCCGCCAGGCGATTTTAATGCAATTCGTTATCACTTCATTAGGTCATTAGGCCATTACGTCATCGATGACTATTGAAACTCTTCAAAAATGACTTAATGGCCCAATGACTTAATGACTTTTCTTACTCACTTCTCAAACTGTCAACCGGGTTTCTGACGGCGGCTTTTATCGATTGAAAACTTATTGTAATGATGGCAATAAAAATTGCTGCAAAACCGGCCAGCAGTAAAATCCACCATTGGATGTTTGCGCGGTAGGCGAAACCCTGCAGCCATTTATTCATCAGGAACCACCCTGCCGGCACAGCAATGAGAATAGCTATAAACACGAGCTTGATAAAATCGAACGAAAGCATGGCGGCAATTGTTGATACGCGTGCGCCAAGCACCTTTCTGATCCCAATTTCTTTGGTGCGTTGCTCGGCTGCATAGGCGGCCAGCCCGAATAATCCCAAACAAGCTATTATCAGGGCAAGTGAGGTAAAGACTATAGATATAGTACCCATGCGCTGTTCAGCCCGGTACGAAGCTTCAAAATCCTGGTCCATAAACGAGAAATTCATTTTAATATTAGGCGATAGCCCATTCCATTTTCCTTCAATTTGAGACATCAACGCCGGCAGGTTTTTTGTATTCACCCGTACGCTTAAAGCGCCTGTATTGCGCGCAAGCACCAAGACCACCGGACTTATTACATCCCGCAGCGAACTAAAATTAAAATCTTTCACAACGCCGATAATATGGTAGGCCTTTGAGTTCGAAATCTCCTGCTTGCCGCCATTCGAACGGTATAACGGCTTATTCAGCGGATCTTTAAGCCCTAAAAACTTTGCGGCGGCCTCGTTGATAATAATCCCAGACGAATCTGTCAGCATTTCGCTTGAAAAACTACGTCCCTGGACCATCTTCATATCCAGGGTTTTTATGTAATCCTCGTCTACCTCCCATGTTTGCGGGAACAAGGCTTTCTTTTGGTCAAAACTGGCGTCTTTAAAAAATATGGCTGTATTTTTCGCACCCGATGTTGGAAGAAAACCCGTTAAAGTGGCATTTACAACACCGGGCAATTGTTTCACTTCCTGTTTAAAAGTTTGGGCCTGGTTATTCAGCTCGAAGGTGTTTCGCACTATAAGCACCTGGTTCCGGTTATAGCCCAGGTCACGATTTTGAACATAGTTAAGCTGCTTGTACACAACCAAAGTGCCTATGATTAGAAAAATGGAAATGGAAAATTGGAAAACAACCAGTATGCTCCGCAATCCGCCGCCTTTAAACCCGGCCGACAATTTACCCTTCAATACTTCGACCGGCCGGAATGCTGATAGAAAGAAGGCAGGATACGAACCGGCTAATGCGCCGACCCCCACTACAATAAATAACAACGCGGGAATAAGCCATGAGAGCGTTTGGGAATTGACAATAATAGACTTCCCTGCCAATTGGTTAAACGCCGGCAATAGCAGCACTGCCGCAAAAAAAGCGATAATAGTTGCTAAAAACGTTACTACGATTGATTCGGTAAGAAACTGGAAAACCAGGTAGGGCTTTGATGATCCGAGCACCTTACGCACCCCTACCTCGCGGGCGCGGCTGGATGAACGCGCCGTGGACAGGTTCATAAAGTTAACACAGGCAATAATTAATATGAACAGCGCTATTGCCGAGAAAATATAAACATATTCGATGGCCCCGTTTGGCCCTAATTCGCCGGTGCGGTTTGATTTAAGGTGAATATCGGTCAAAGGCGTTAAGTTTAACCTGAAAAAGCTGCCGCTTTTTTCAAAATCGGCCATACTCATTTTCAATTGGGCCTGCATTTGCTGCCCGCTGTATTTATTCAAAAAAGCAGGTAAGGCAGTTTCAAGCTTTTTATCGTCAGCTGCATTCTTAAATAAAACATAGGTATTGTAGTCGCTTCTTAACCATTCCGTTAATCTGCTGTCGGGGAAGGTTGACATCGATATAAAAAAGTCGAAATTGAAGTGGGATTGGGTTGGTATATCTTTAATTACACCCGTAACCTTAAAAAGCGCATTATCATTAAAAGTGAGGGTTTTACCCACGATATTGGTACTGTTAAAATACTTTTTTGCCGTTGTTTCAGTTAAAACAATACTGTTCGGTTCGGCCAACGCTGTGGCCGGGCTGCCGGCGATCATTGGTAAAGTAAATACATCAAATAACGAGGGATCGGCAAAGGCTATTTTGTTTTCAAGGATATCCGTTGCACCTTTTTTTACGTGATTTGCGCCGGCATTTTTTATCCGTACAGCGTTTTCAACATAAGGAAAATCTTCTTTCAACGCTTGCGCCAAAGGCGGCATACATACCGCGTATAGTACATTGTTTTCGCCGAGTTTAAGGTCTTCGTTTACGCGGTATATCCTTTCAGCTTTGGTGTTATAGCGGTCGTAACTTAACTCGTCGGCCACATAAAAAATTATCAACAGGCAACTTGCGAGGCCTAATGAAAGCCCTAACACATTCAATACCGTAAAGCCCTTGTTTTTTAAAAGAGTTCGGATTGCCGTTTTTAAATAGTTTCGTATCATGGGGCGTCAATTGTTGAATTAGTGAATTAGTGAATTAGTGATTTACTGATTTATTGAATTAGTGAATTATTGATTAAGTCATTAGGTAATTTGCTTCACGTCATCAAGTCATTGGCCATTTATTTGGTGATTAGTAAATGTTTAACAAACCATGCAATGACTTAATGATCCAATGACATAATGACTTTTCCTACTCGCTTCGAAGGCTATTAACCGGATTTGATAATGCAGCTTTAATTGCCTGGAAACTTACAGTTGCTATGGCTATTAAAAATGCGAGCGTTCCGGCTATCGCAAAAACCACCCAGCTTATATTTATGCGGTATGCAAAATCGCGCAGCCAGCTATGCATGCCAAACCACGACAGCGGGAAGGCGATTACTGCTGCAATTAAAACCAATATCAAAAACTCCTTGGAAAGCATGTTTACGATACCGGGAATACTTGCCCCCAATACTTTTCGTATCCCTATCTCTTGTTTGCGTTGAAGCGTACTGTATGACGCGAGGCCCAGCAAACCCAGGCACGATATGAATATAGCCAATGTGGCGAAATACAAAAACAATTTGCCAAACCGCTCTTCGCCGGCGTATTGTTTGTTGAAATTTTGGTCCACGAAGATGTAATTGAATGGCCGTTGGGGAATCAGCGCCTTCCATTTGCTTTCAACGGCGGCAACCGTTGCCGGGATATTTTTTGATGCGATCTTTAATGTGAATATTCGTGCATTTGAGGGGTTTATCCGCATGTTTAACGGCTCTACATTTTCTTGCAACGACCTGTAATGAAAATCCTTCACAACGCCGATGATCTTACCATCCCTCCCCCATTGCGAAAACTTTTTGCCTATGGCATCGTTGGGCGACGTATAGCCCAGTAGTTTAACGGTGGCTTCATTTATTACCGTGGCCTTTGTAGAATCGGTCGGAAAAGCCGTCGAAAACGGGCGGCCGGCAATTATTTTCATTTTATATACCGGTATAAAGTCGTAATCAACATCGTACATATTAAGATTGAGTGGCTGCATTTCTCCCTGCCGGTTTTCGAATGCCGAATGCGCATTGGCGCTCCCCACGCCGGGCAGACCATGCGAAATTGCGACCGATAAAACGTTGGGGATAGCCTTAAATTCGTTTTTAATGCTTTGGTAGTCTTTAATAACATTGTCATCGTTGCCGAAATCCATCATCAACATTTGATTTTTTTCGAAACCCAGCGGTTGGTTACGCATGTAATTCAACTGGTTATAAACCACCAGGGTACCTACTATGAGCACTATAGAAATTGTAAACTGAAAAACCACTAAGCCTTTGCGCAGTAATGCACCTTTGGACGATGAGCTAAACTTACCTTTTAAAATAACCACAGGCTTAAAGGCGGATAAAGCCAGCGCGGGGTAAGCGCCTGCCAAAAGGCCTATCAGCAACGAAATAAGTGCCAGCATGTATAAATAGCCGCCCTGGAAGATGTCGGTGCTGATGATTTTTCCGGCCAGTTGGTTAAACATCGGTAAAAAAAGTGAAGCCAGCAGTGCAGCAAAAGCAAATGAAATAAGGCAAATAATTACTGATTCACCTAAAAATTGCGCAGTTAATTGGCTGCGGGCGGCCCCGATCACTTTTCTTACGCCAACTTCTTTTGCCCGTTCAGTCGCCCTGGCCGTGGTTAAATTAATAAAATTAATAGCGGCAATAAGCAGGATAAATAACGCGACAATGGAAAAAATATAAATATTGCTCATGCTGCCCTGTTCGAGGCCGCCCCTAGGGTCCATGTAAATATCTTTCAATGGCTTTAAAAACAAAGCATAATTTTGCCCGTTCTTGCGGTTTTCGTCACTGATATGCTTCTTTAAAAATGCCGGAAACTTTGATTCTAACAAACCGGCGTTTGTCCCTTTGGCGAGCAATAAAAAAGTAAACGATCCAAAATTGCCCCATTGTTCAAAAACACCGGGGTCCAACTTATCAAGTGTTGAAGCGGAATAAAGGATATCAAACTTAAATTGAGAGTTCTCCGGAACATCTTTTGCGATACCCGTCACCATTACCAGATCTTTGTTACGCAGCAGCAAGGTTTTACCTATGGGGTCGGCAGTACCGAAATACTTTTTGGCGGTCGTTTCTGTAAGGACAACGCTAAAGGGATTTTTTAATGATGTTTGTGGATCGCCTTTTAACAGCGGGAAGCTGAAAACATCAAAAAAAGACGGCTCGGCGAAAAACATCCTGTTTTCCTGGAACATTTGGTTGTTAGCCTTAACGATTGTTCCATAAGGAAATAGCCTTGTCGATTCAAGTATTTCAGGGAAATCGGCTTTAAGCGCAGGGCCCATTGGCGCCGATGACCAGGCTTCTTTCATCACATCATTTGCCGATTTTATGTCGACATTCAATCGGTAAACCTGGTCCGCTTTAGCATGAAACTTATCGTAGCTTAATTCAAAGCGTACGTACATAAAGATCAACATAAAAGCGGTCATACCCACGGCCAGCCCGACAATGTTGATCAATGAGAAGCCCTTGTGCCGCCAAAGGTTCCTGAATGCAATTTTTAAATAGTTTCGTATCATGGGGCAATTATTGAATTAGCGAATTATTGAATTATTGAACTAGTGAATTAGTCATTGGGTCATGGTCTGGTTCATTTGACATCGCCGCTTTATAATGACTAATGACCAATGACTAATGACTATCTACTCGCTCCTTAAGCTCTTCACCGGGTTAGCCAGCGCTGCCTTAATAGCCTGAAAACTTACTGTTAAAATTGTTATTAAAATAACCGATGTTATTGCTATTAAAAAAACTGCCGGCCCAATATTTATGCGATAAGCAAAACCGTGCAGCCATTGGTTCATAAAATACCACGACAACGGCAGTGCAATAACCACGGCGATGATCACAAGCTTGAGAAAGTCTTTTGTAAGCATCACGGCTATGCCCTTAACCGAGGCGCCGACAACCTTACGGATACCTATTTCTTTTTGCCTTTTCTGTGCTGTAAATGCCACCAGTCCGAACAGGCCAAGGCAAGAAATAATAATGGCGAGCACCGAAAAATATTCAGAGAGCATCGAAACCCTCACCTCGGTCTCGTACTGCTTTTGGTAAGCCTCATCTAAAAAGCTATAAGTAAAAGGAAAGCCAGGATTATAGGCCTCATATAGCTTTTTTATTTGCTCAATGGTTTCCTTCTGATGATTTCCCTTTATTCGCACCATCATTTTTAACCATGGATTTTTGCCCCCGGCAAGTATTATAAATGCAGGTTTTACAGGTTCGTGCAATGATTCAAAATGGAAATCTTTGACAACCCCGATAATTTGAGTAGGGCTATTGCCGACTTTGATAGTTTTGCCTATCGGGTCTTTCAGATGCATCACTTTAACTGCTGCTTCGTTCAGGATGATGTTACTGCCGTCTGTGCCGAAATTTTTTGAAAATGATCTTCCGGCCGCCATTTGCATGCCCATCGTTTCGATAAAATTATAGCCGCCTAAAAAACCTTCGAAGCGCACATCCAGATCAGAAGGATTGCCATCCCAGCTGAGGCCACCAGTAGCATAATTTGTTCCAACAATGTTATGTTGCGTAAAGCTTGCATTTACTACATCCGGCAGCGTCTTCAATTCGGCAGCAAATACATCTTCATTACCCTGTAATTTTCCTTCTGAAGTAAACCTGACCACATTGTCTTTATTATAGCCCGGTGTAGTGGCTTGTATGAATTGTATCTGCTTATAAACCACCAGCACCGCAACAATAAGCATAACCGAAATGGTAAACTGAAATACAACCAGGCCCTTACGGGCGATTAATTCGGATACCGATGGATTAAATTTTCCCTTTAAAATAACCAGCGGGTTAAATTTAGAAAGGTACAAAGCCGGGTAACTGCCGGATACCACACCTGTAAAAATTGTGATGCCAAGCAAGGTCAAAATCAGCGGGCCATCGAAATGCAAAGTAATATCTTTCCCGGTTAACTGATTAAACTGCGGCAACAACAGCCAGGCAATACCAACGGCCAGTACTGTGGTTAACAATGCCATTAATATTGATTCAGACAGGAACTGAATAATCAAATTGCCGCGGTCCGCGCCTACAACCTTCTTTATACCAACTTCCTTCATCCGGCCGGAAGCCTTGGCGGTAGACAGGTTCATGAAATTGATACAGGCTATAACAAGTATAAATGCAGCGATCAGCGAAAACAGTTTAACGTACTCATCCCTGCCGCGTATTCGTGTGCCGTGATTAAAAGTATCATGCAGATATATATCTGAAAAGCTCATGGCGTATAAGCTCCGGGTAGTATCCCCGCTATTCTTTGTGATCATGCCGGCTATCTTTTTATTAAAAGCGTCAACATCGGCACCCTTTTTCAGCAAAACAAAATTATGGGGGCCGGTATTTCCCCAGGTTTTAACCCAGCTTTGGGACGGCATCGTGGCCAGGTAATCGAAAGACAAAACAAAATCAAACTGCTGCGAGGAATGGGAAGGCACTTTTTCAAAAACCCCTGAGACAAAAAAATCAGTGTCATGCTCAAAGCGGATATCTTTTCCGACCACATTTTGAGTTGTGCCGAACAATTTTTTCGCTAGTTCATCCGAGATAACAATGGAATTTTTTGCTTCGAGCACTTTTCCTTTATCGCCCTCGATCATTTTAAACGAAAAAACGTTAAAATAATCTTTACCCACATACTGCCCAATGGCCTTAATATTTTTTTCGCCGGAAGTAAGTGTAAAATGTTGCCACCAATCAGGCGGGGCTACAGCTGCCGCGTACTCAACTTCAGGATCCTGGGCTAACAGCATTTGGCTCACCAGGCCCGAAGATTCGTCCGACAACGATATGCCCGCTCTGCTTTTGCGGTGCTCCATCACCTGGTAAAGCCGGCTATCATTGGCAAAAAACCTGTCGTAGCTTAACTCATCATGCACCCACAAATAAATTAATAAGGTGCATGCTATACCGGCAGACAGACCCACCACGTTCAGCAAGGTAAATTGCTTATCCTTTTTCAGGTTGCGGATCGCGATTTTTATGTAGTTCCTTATCATGGGGGTAATTATTGAATTAGTGAATTAGCGAATTATTGAATTGGGTTATTGATCTGGTTGATTAGACATCCCCGTTTTATAATGACTAATGACACAATGACTTTTGCTACTCACTCCGAAGGCTATTCACCGGGTTACTTAGTGCTGCTTTTATTGATTGATAGCTTACCGTAATAAAAGCAATTGCGATTGCGCCAAAACCGGCGACTGCAAATATCCACCATTGTATATTTTGCCGGTAAGCAAACCCTTCGAGCCACGAATGCATGGCCCACCCGGCCAATGGCGCGGCCAATACGATCGAAACCAGCACCAGCAATATAAAATCTCCTGAAAGCATGGCTACAATGGTCGACACATTTGCGCCCAATACTTTCCTGATGCCTATTTCTTTTGTACGTTGTTCAGCCGCGTAAGCTGCCAGGCCGAATAAGCCGAGGCACGCAATAATGATGGCCAGCGATGTAAATGTTATAAATAAGGTACCCATGCGTTGCTCGGTCTTGTAGGCTGCCTCAAAATCCTGGTCCATAAACGAGTAGTCGAATTGCAGGTTGGGCGCCATTTCTTTCCACCTTGCTTTAACTTTGGCAACTACTGATGCAATATCTGCTGTTTTTACTTTTATCCCGAGTGCGCCCCAATCGTCTCCATAAACTAAAACCATGGGAGTAATGTTCATTCGCAGCGAATTAAAATTAAAGTCTTTTATAACACCTACAATATGCATAGGCTTGATAACTTTTCCGTATGAATCGGTAGGGTAATAAAGGGTTTTATTCAAAGGATTGGAAATACCGAGTATCCGCGCAGCTGTTTCATTTATGATGACAGCGGACGAATCGGTCATCATCGCTTTGGAAAAGTTCCGGCCCGCAACTATTTTCATGCCCAGTGTGGGGATATATTCATCGTCAACCGTCCATATCTGCGTCGTGAGGGCTGTTTTTGAATCCATTGCCTGGGATTGAAAAAAAGTTGAACTGTTGCCCTGCCCTTCCGTCGGCAAAAATCCGGTTAAAGTAGCGCTTGAAACCTCGGGCATTTTTTCAATTTCCTGTTTAAAAACCGGTGTTTGTTTGCCTATGGTGTATACATTCCGAACGATCATCACCTGGTCGCGATTATACCCAAGATCTTTACTTTGTATGTATTTTAACTGGTTGTAAATAACCAGTGTGCCGATGATGAGGAAAATGGATATCGCGAACTGGAAGACAACAAGGAAACTGCGGAGCCAGCCGCCTTTAAAACCGGCGGATAATTTACCCTTAAGTACATCGATAGGTTGAAACGCGGAAAGGAAAAATGCGGGATACGACCCTGCCAGGCATCCAATTACAATAACGAGGGCAACCAGGACGGGGATCAACCAAATCAGCGTTTGCGTTGTGATGATCAGCTCCTTGCCCGAAACCTGGTTAAAAAGAGGAAGCATCAGCCAGGCGGCGAACAGCGCTATTACCGTAGCAATGAAAGTTACCATAACTGATTCTGACAGGAACTGCGCGATCAAAAACTTGCGCGGAGAGCCTAATACCTTGCGCACTCCAACTTCGCGGGCCCGGTTTGATGAGCGCGCTGTTGAAAGGTTCATGAAGTTAACGCAGGCGATCAGCAGGATGAATATCGCGATGGCCGAAAATATATATACATACTGAATATTGCCATTAGCGCCAAGCTCGGCCACGCGGTTTGAATGAAGATGAATATCCAACAGCGGGGTCAGATTGATCCGGAAGTAACTGCCTCCCTTTTCAAGGGCATCATAACTTAAATGGATAATAGATTGCAGCTGAGGGCCCACATACTCGCGCACCATTTTTGGAAATTTAGCCTCCAGCGCGGCGGGCGAAGCCCCCTTTTTTAGCAAAACATAAGTGACAAAGTTATTGCTTACCCAGCTATTTTCTTTGCTTTCAGCTAAAGAAGACATCGAAAGAAAAAGATCAAAATTAAAATGCGCCTGCGTGGGAATGTCTTTAATCACGCCTGTAACTTTGTAAAGCAAGCTGTCATTCAATGTCAATGTTTTGCCGACCACGTTTAGCGAGCCAAAATACTTTTTCGCGGTAGTTTCATTTATCACTACCGAACGCGGGTTTTTAAGCGCAGTAGCCGGGTTTCCGGCTATCATAGGAAGAGTAAATATGTCAAATATTGTCGGGTCGGCGTAAACTGCCCTGCGTTCCCTGATGTTTTGGTTCCCCTTTTTTACCTGGAAGCCGCCCCGGTCCCTAAACCGGGCTACCTGCTCAACCTCGGGCAGCTCGGCCAGGAACGCGGCTGCCATTGGCGCCGGCGATACGGCGTACGAGTTGGTGTTGCCGCCAAATTTTATGTCGTTATTAACCCTGTAGATCCTGTCGGCTTTGGTATTAAACTTATCATAGCTCAACTCATCAATAACGTAAAAAACAATAAGCATGCAGGTTGCCAGTCCTAATGCGAGCCCAAAAACATTAATAGCAGTAAACCCTTTGTTTTTCAGCAGGGTACGAAACGCTGTTTTGATGAAGTTCTTTATCATGGCTAGATCAATTATTGAATTATTGAATTATTGAATTACCGGGTTGGTAACTATAGTTATCGTGCAGCAACGCACCGTCTTCGCCAACTTTTCTTTCGGACTTTACTGACCTTTCCCGTTTCCAGACTCAAAGTTAGGGCAACACTCAAGCTAACCCCTCCGTTTCGGAGGAGGTTAGCGGGAGGCACTTATTATTAACTTTATAAACTTTCTTGCGACTGGCAAGTTCATTGGTTCACTTGTTCATTAGTTCATTGGTTACTAAAGCAATTTTTCTTTTAACGCTATGAACCATCAACTATGAACTATGAACCGACTTAGATCATGATGTTTTCCATCACAGTTTGTCCATCCAGCAGGCGGATGATACGGTGGCTGTAGCGGGCATCATGTTCGGAGTGGGTTACCATTATGATTGTTGTTCCCTGTTCATTAAGGTCGGTAAGCAGTTCCATAACTTCGTTACCGTTGCTGCTGTCGAGGTTACCGGTGGGCTCATCCGCGAGGATCAGTTTTGGTTTGTTAACAACCGCCCTGGCAATAGCCACACGCTGCTGCTGACCGCCCGATAATTGCTGCGGGTAGTGATTGCGGCGGTGCATGATCTGCATTTTGTCAAGCACTTCTTCAACTCTTTTTACCCGCTCGGCTGATGGCACCCCGGTGTAGATCAATGGCAGTTCCACGTTTTCAAACACGGTAAGCTCGTCAATCAGGTTAAAGCTCTGGAAAACGAAGCCGATGTTATGCTTGCGCAGGTCAGCCCTTTTGCGCTCGGTATAATGCGCTACTTCAACGCCGTTAAAAATGTAGCTGCCTTCATCCGGATCGTCAAGCATACCAAGAATATTAAGCAAAGTTGATTTGCCACAGCCCGATGGGCCCATAATGGCAACGAATTCGCCTTTTTTAACTTCAATTGACAGCTTATTCAAAGCAATCGTTTCTACCTCTTCAGTGCGGTAAAACTTTTCGAGATCTGTAATTTTTATCATTTGCGCCTCCTAAATCCTTTCTTTTTTACTAGCAGAAGGATTTGATTTTTATAGTTTTAATTAATTGTTTACTTTTTGTCATTGGTCACTAGTCATTGGTCATTAGTCATTTCCTAATCTCTAACCTCCAACCTCTAATCTCTAACCATTACTTCTTCAAGATCAGCTCCTCATTCGTGCCATACGTTTCATAGCTCGACGTGATTACCTTGTCCCCAACTTTTAAGCCTGATGTCAGCTCAAAATAATCGGGGCTCTGGCGGTTTATTTGTATATCAACCTTATAGGCTTTTTTACCGTCTTCGCTTAATTTAAATATCCAGTTACCACCTGTCTGCTGGAAAAACCCGCCTTTGGGCAGCAACAGCGCCTCGGTAGGATCGCTCAGGAAGAGCCTTACCTGGAGCGTTTGCCCTTTACGTATCCCTGATGGCGCAGGGCCTACAAATCCCATGTCGACATTGAATTGTCCGTTCGCAACGCTCGAATATACTTTCTTGATCACCAGGTTATAAGTCTTATCGGCGAATTGAAAATCGCCTTTCAATCCTGTGAATACCCGCGATAGATAATGCTCCTCCACGCCTACCCGGACCTTAAATCCCGAAGCCACGTCAATCTGTCCCAGGTGTTCGCCCTTAACTTTATCCTGCCCTATTTCCGAATCGAAATTGGTTAGCTGTCCGTCAATCGGCGACCTTACGGTAAGGTCAGCAACTTTTTTACGTAAAAGGTCGAGCGTATTCCTCATTTGCGCATATTGCTCCTTTGTCTGTGCCTCCTGCTGTTTAACCATTGCCGTATCCTGGCTTAGTATCTGCTGGGCCAGCTTTTTGCGTTTTAACTGGTAATTGTATTGGTTTGTTGCTGTTTGAAACTCCTGCAGGCCTATAGCTTTTTTCGCATAAAGCTGTTTATCCAGGCTATAAACCCTTTCCGCTTCCTTAAAGGCCAGGTCAACATCGGCCATATTGTTCAGTTTCGAAATGGTATTTTGCTGCGCTTGCGAATGCGATATCTGCATCTGCGTTTGGTTAGCATATACGGCTGTTTCTTCGTTGGCCAGGCTAAGCTCCAGGTCGGTATTTGACAGCCTTATTATAGGGTCGCCTTTTTTAACGCGGGCACCGTCCTCAACATATTTCTGCTCAACGCGGCCACCATCCGCTGCATCCAGGTAAATGGTGGTAAGCGGCATCACCGTACCGTTAACCGGGATATTTTCCTGGAACGGCCCTTTTGTTATGGTGCTTATTGTTAAACGCTCGACATCAACATCAAGCTTGCTTTTGCCCGAAGTGCCATAAATTGCCCCTGCGATAAGCAATACAAGCCCCGCAATACCGGCTATAGTTAGTATTCTTTTTCTATTCCAGGTCTTTTTTTCTATTACTCTGTCCACTGTTGTTGTTTTATATTTTGTTATTGTTTTCGTATTGGTTACAAAAGAACATGCCACAAATTAAACCACTGTTTTTCAATGTCTTAAACCTAAAATATAACTTTCAGGCGTACGCTTCTGTTACAGCATGTGTACGGTTATGATACAATAGGTTTTTAAGACGTATTGGTTTACCTTTCCGTTCATGGTTCATAGTTCATGGTTCATAGTTCACTGTTAGTGATTTATAGGCCAGGCCAAAGTTATTATTGAAAGTTAGCATAAAAATTGATGATTAGTGTTTATTATTAACAGCAAATCGCCATGTATTTTGGCAATGGAGATCAAGTATTCGCTAAAATTATTTAACATTTGCAGAATAAACAATAAATATGGTATAATTGATACATGCCGGCAGATCGGTAAGAACCGTCCGGGCCCATGAACCATGAACTATGAACCATGAACTAAAAGATGATACTAAAAAAATCTACTGTTTTAATTGTTGATGACGACCCTGATGTGCTAACCGCAGTTAAGCTATTGTTGAAGACGGAAGCGCAGGAGGTAATTACTGAAAAAAATCCTGAAAATCTTAACTGGCTGCTTCAGCGCAACCAGGTTGACCTGGTGCTGCTCGATATGAATTTTAACAGTGCGATAAATACAGGCAACGAAGGGCTTTACTGGCTACGCAAAATAAAAGAATGGAAGCCTGCCGTGTGCGTCATTATGATAACTGCGTACGGCGATATCGACCTTGCCGTACGTTCATTAAAAGAGGGCGCCAACGATTTTATCGTGAAACCCTGGCATAATGAGAAGCTGATAGACACGATAAAAGAGCTGCTGGATAAAAAGGAAGGTGTTAAAACTGTAAAATCTTCGGTGAAAAACACTGCCGGCGAAACATCCATACTCGGCGAGTCGGACGTGATGCAGGATATTTTCTACAAGGTAAATAAAATAGCCCCTACCGATGCCAATATTTTACTGCTTGGCGAAAACGGTACGGGCAAGGACCTGATGGCCAAAGCGATACACGAGCGCTCCCTGCGCGCCGACAAGCCTTTTATTAAGGTTGACGTTGGCGCACTTACCGATACTTTATTTGAAAGCGAGTTGTTCGGCCATAAAAAGGGAGCTTACACCGATGCAAGGGAAGACCGTACCGGCCGGTTTGAAGATGCAACCGGCGGCACTTTGTTCCTGGATGAAATAGGGAATATATCTTTGCAGCAGCAGGCCAAGTTGTTAACAGTGCTCCAAAACCGCCAGGTTACCCGCCTGGGTACAAATAAAGCGGTAGACATTGATATACGGCTTATATGCGCCACAAACCTGCCTTTATATGAACTGGCGAATGAAAACCGGTTCCGTAAAGATTTGATATACCGCATCAACACCGTCGAGATAAATATGCCGCCGCTGCGCAAACGAAACGAGGACATCGTTATATTGGCCAGGCATTTTGCAAAGTTATATGCCTCTAAGTACCTTAAATCGGCAATGGACTTTGATGCGGGGGCTGTTCAAAAATTAAAATCCTATAATTTCCCCGGCAATGTAAGAGAGTTGCAGTACACCATTGAAAGGGCGGTGATAATGGCCGACGATCACCTGCTAAAAGCCGATGACCTTATATTTTCTATTTTGGAAACATCCGGCGGCGATACAATAGTTGATGACGATAACGTACCGCTGAGCACCCTCGAAAAAAACGCTATATTGCGCGTAATAGAAAAACATAACGGCAATATTACGAGGGCTGCAAAAGAGCTTGGCCTTACCCGTACCGCACTTTACCGCAGATTGAGCAAGTATGATATTTAAGCGTTATGAATGGCGGCTGGTGCTGCGCGTGATAATTATGTTTATCACCTTAACCGCGACAGCGATACTGGTAGACAAGGGCTCCTCGTACTATGTTTTTTTGGCGATAACTATTCCATTGGTAGTTTACGAGGTGATAGACCTGATCCGCTTCCAGAAAAAAGCGCAGGACGAGGTTAGCCAGTTTGTCGAATCCATCCATTATCGTGATTTCTCGCGCCATTTTGATGTACGCAAAGCGCCGACCGAGCTGAAGCCGCTGCGCAAGGGCTTTAACGAGATCAACACCACTTTTAAGCTGATCAGCCGCGAACGGGAGACCCAATACCACTACCTGCAAAAGATATTGGAGCTGGTTGATACCGGCATATTATCGTACGAGCAGGACAATGGCGAAACCGGATGGATAAACGAGGCTTTTAAAAAGCTGATCGGCGTACCCTACCTTAAGACTATTCACTCCCTTGAAAAACGCGAGGAATCGCTTTATAACGAGATAATTAAACTTAAGCCCGGCGATGCAAAGATCGTTACTCTTTCGCGTAACCAGCAGCTGGTTAAGATACTGGTAACGGCAAGTATGCTGCGCAGCGAAGAAAAAATATACAAGCTGGTTGCTTTTCAGAATGTAAGCGAGGCGCTCGACGAAACCGAGTCAAAAGCATGGCAGAAGCTGTTAAGCGTAATGACACACGAGATCATGAACTCGGTGGCGCCCATATCGTCGCTGGCAGATACGCTGAAAAACCGGCTGCAAAGCCCCGAAATTAAAAACAGCCCGGTAAGCGCCCACATGGAGGACCTAGAACTCGGCATCGACACGATAAAACGCCGCAGCGAGGGCTTGCTCAAATTTACAGAGAGCTACCGTAACCTTAACAAAATAACCCGGCTCGACCTGAACAAAATACTGGTGCGCAACTTGTTCGAAACCCTAAACAGCCTGATGCGGCCCTCCTTTGAGAAAAAACATATAGAACTTGAGATCATTCTCCGCGACCCTACGCTTGTCGTCGAGGCCGACCTTAACCTTATAGAGCAGGTAATGATCAACCTGCTGGTAAATGCTATCGAAGCGGTAAAAGACCGGGAAAATCCGCGCATCACGCTTTCAGCCGAAATCCAGGCAAATAATAAAACCCTGGTTAAAGTTGCGGATAACGGTTTAGGCATGCCGCCCGAAATGCTCGACAAAATATTTATCCCCTTTTTCAGTACCCGTAAATCGGGGAGCGGCATTGGACTTAGCCTTTGCAAGCAGATCATGCTGCTGCATAAGGGAAACATACAAGTGCAATCGTCCAACGGGGTTGGCTCAGTATTCATTTTGCAGTTTAGCGCCGTGGGAGGATAAGCCAAAAAACAAACTGCTCGTAAATTTGCGAAAAGGTATTTGTTTTCTTCTGTTTTTAAAGGCATAAATCAAATAAAACACCGGGATGGTTTATCCCACTAAACTAAATAACGTTTTAGTTGTCAAACATCTATGAAACATCTGATCAAAGGATTACTTATACTTATCTTGTCGTCGACAGCCATGGAGGCCCATTGCCAGCAAACGGAAAGCACACCGCGGTTCAGGCGCGAATTCCTGGAATATATTAACCGTACCCGGGAAAGAGGCTGCAATTGCGGCGGCGAATATATGCCGCCCGCCCGGCCATTAGTTTGGAATAATGTGCTGGAAATTGCTGCCATGGGCCACGCGCAGGATATGGCTGACCGGAACTATTTCAGTCATACCAGCAAAGACGGCCGCACTATGGAAGACCGTATAGCGCTGGCCGGTTATACCTTTAAAGGTTATAAAGACTTTGCCATCGGCGAGAATATTGCCATGGGACAAATGAGCATTCCCGAAGTTATGCAGGGTTGGTTTAAAAGCCCCGGCCATTGCAAAAACCTTATGAATCCGCAATTTAAAGAGGTCGGCGTTGCGCAATCCGGAGAATATTGGGTGCAGGACTTCGGCGGCAGGACGCCTTTTTCGCCCGAGGAACAGCGGATGATTAAAAGCGGCAAATACCGGCTGATTGAAAAAAATCGCCGGTAAGTCTTCCATTATTCGATATCAAATCCTTTAGCGATGCCATTCCCTGGCGGCCTGACCTTAAATGCGTTTTGTATTAAAGGTGTTACTTTATTTGAAGTTTATAAATACCTAACTTTAAAAATCACCTGCTTGCAACACCCATACCGAAATGAACACTATAAAAGCCTGTTTTTTATTTGCCGGCGCCCTTTTTGCCGGCGCTTTGTATTCGCCATGTACGGCACAAACAAATAATAGCAACTTACCCCGTCTTGGCAAAAACCCGGTAAAAGAAATCGTCGCCGCTATGACGCTCGAGGAAAAGTCGATGCTGGTAGTGGGCGCTAACATGCGGCCGCGCGGCGGCCCGCGGCCTGCGGCCACAACCGCCGGTGCAACCGCTCCCCCGGGGCCGGTTATCGGCCAAACGCGGCAACTGGTACCGGGCGCGGCAGGCACTACTTATGCCATCCCGCGTTTGGGCATACCTGCTATCGTTTTATCTGACGGCCCTGCCGGATTAAGGATCAGCCCTAAAAGGCCCGGCGATTCTGTCAATACTTATTATTGCACCGCCTTTCCTATCGAAACTTTGCTGGCCTCCACCTGGGATCCGGCTCTGGTTACAAAAGTAGGGCGTGCCATGGGTAACGAAGTGCTGGAATATGGCGCCGACGTTTTACTGGCCCCGGCATTAAACATCCACCGCAACCCGCTGGGGGGACGAAACTTTGAATATTATTCCGAAGATCCCCTGGTCTCAGGCAAAATGGCGGCTGCGATGGTGACCGGCGTGCAATCGCAGGGCGTGGGTACTTCAATCAAGCATTTTATAGCCAATAACCAGGAGACCAGCCGCAATACCATCAATACCATACTCTCTGAACGTGCGGCCCGTGAGATATATTTAAAGGGCTTTAAGATCGCCGTACAGGAATCGGACCCCTGGACAGTAATGTCGTCATACAACAAAGTGAACGGTACTTATACGTCGGAACGGCCCGACCTGCTTTTCAATATCCTGAGAAAAGAGTGGGGCTTTAAGGGCCTGGTAATGACGGATTGGTTCGGCGGCCGCGACCCTATCGCCCAAATGAAATCGGCAAACGACCTGCTGATGCCCGGCAGCCCGGCGCAGGTGCAAAAAATTGCGGCCGCAGTTAAAGATGGGACATTGGATGTTAAAATATTAGACGCCAATGTTGAACGGGTATTGGACCTTATTATGAAAACACCACGCTTTAAAGGCTATAAGTATTCAAACAAACCCGATTTAAAAGGCAACGCGATAGTTTCGCGCGAGGCGGCTACCGAAGGGATGGTATTGTTAAAGAACGCCGCCGGTGCTTTACCGCTAAGTAAAAAAGGCGGCCTGGCTGTTTTTGGCAATACCTCATACGATATTATCGCCGGCGGCACGGGCAGCGGCGATGTGAACAGGCTGTATACCATATCGCTGGTTGACGGGCTTGCAAATGCGGGTTACAATGTCGATGTGAAATTGAAAGAGCTTTATGGGAAATACCTGGAGCAGCAATTGAAAATTCATCCAAAACCTGCCCGGATGTTCCAAAAACGCGACCTGATACCCGAAATGCCATTAACCCCATCGCTATTAGAGGAGAAAGCTGCAGGCGACGAGCGCGCGATAATTACTATTGGCAGGATATCCGGCGAAGGCGCCGACCGCAAGCTGGACGACGACTTTAACCTTTCTACGATTGAAAAAAATATGATCCAGTCGGTTTCGCAGGCTTTTCATGCGAAGGGTAAAAAGGTAACCGTAATATTAAATATAGGAGGCGTAATTGAAACCGCCAGCTGGCGCGACAGCGTTGATGGAATTTTGCTGGCCTGGCAACCCGGCGAGGAAGCCGGCAACGCCATTGCAGATGTGATCAGCGGAAAGGTAAACCCATCCGGAAAACTGGCAACTACTTTTCCAATGGATTACAAAGACGTGCCATCCGCCAAAAACTTTCCGGGAACACCGGCAGATAAGCCCGACCAGGTTATTTACGAAGATGGCATCTACGTCGGCTATCGCTATTACGACACCTATAAAATTGCCCCGGCTTACGAGTTTGGATATGGTTTATCGTACACAACGTTCAGCCTGAGCGGCCTAAAGCTGAGCTCACCTAATTTTAACAGCCATATTACGGCTACCGTAAAGGTCACCAATTCGGGTAAAACAGCCGGCAAAGAGGTAGTGCAATTGTATGTCAGTGCGCCGGTTAGCACTATTGATAAGCCAGAAAAGGAACTAAAAGCTTTTGCAAAAACAAAGCTGCTGCAGCCTGGCGCTTCGCAAATATTAACATTTACCATCAACGCGTCCGACCTTTCCTCTTACTATACCGATAAATCGTCCTGGATTGCCGATGCCGGGAAATACACCCTGAGCATCGGGACCTCATCAAGACAAATTAAACAGGTTGCGGCGTTTACGCTGGCAAAGCCGGTTGTAACCGAAAAGGTTGAAAACGAGCTGACGCCGCAGGTTGCTATCAACGAATTGAAAGGGAAATGATCGTTAACAGCCTTGCAAAGTTTGGTAGACTTTGTAAGTCTTGAACTTCATGAAGAAAACATGAATATCAAGTTTGTTACATTCTGAAAATACACTAAAACGCCTCACATTTTAGTTAATACATGAGGGTTCTTTAAGTTTTGAGCCCTCTTTGCCGGTGTTTTATGCAGTCAATATGTAAACCGGTATTATATAAAATAACATCTATGGTTTTTTCGACTTTTCTAACAAAAAAAATCTTCTCCATCAATCCTGGCTTCATTAATCATCCAAAAGGTAAATTACTAAAAGCGGCATTGCTGCTGGTGTGCTTTTTGCCGCTGATGGTGAATGCCGAAGGGTTTAAGTTCAAACTGAAAAACACCACTAAAAATGTGGTAACCGTATTTTACAGGATAAACAAAAAATCAGGGAACTTTAAGCTGAAATCCCTGGCAAAGTTGAGTCCGGGCGAAGAAAAAATAAAGGACGTATCCGTTGGCAAGGGCGACACCGTTGCCTTTTACGGCCAGGACGCCGAGGAACAAACATCGATAGTGGTAAAGCGGGATTTCGCTACCCTGAGCAAGCAAAAGGACGAGGTATATTATATCCCCATTATCATTCCCCAAAAAGAGAACGCCAATTTTGAGTCGCTCGAAAACTTAAGCCTGCAGCTTGAGCACAACAAGGTTTTGAACTTTTTAATGAAGATGGACTCCTCCTCCATGACTAATTTATCCCTGCTGGAGGATAACTTTCAAAACGTTTACCCGCTTGGCACCTTCATTTTTGTCGACACCAAAACAAATCGCTTATTACTGCCGCCACTGGAGCCGTCGTTCTGGAACAATACTGAAAATTACTTTACCATCCAGGACAGCGTTTACGCCCTGGTGAACAACAACCGCCAGATGCAGGCCGGTGCGCAGGTTTCATTTATTGCCAAGCTGTTCGACTCGTTAAAGGTTAACCATGCCGAAGAACTGGAGTTTAAGGGCAAATTATCATTGCTGCGGTGGAAACCAAGCGCAAATGCAAACATTTACCAGATCATTAACGACAGGTCTTTCGAGGCGTTTCTGCAAAACTGTTACGACCAGATTGACAACCCCGATATGCAATACCAGCATTACCGGCTGTATTTCCTGTCGTCGTACGAGCGGGTTGACGACCTTGAAATTTATGGCAAGCAATTTTATACTTTTGGAAACGAAGCCGATATCGGCCTGATGGCTGGTAATCCTGATTTTTCGCTATTCAGCACAAACCTGGGAACGCTTTATACCAAAAACAAAACGCTGAGCAATTACTATTCGGTACAAAACTCCATCCTCAGGACCAAGGCTTATGATTTCACCTCCCTGCTTTTCAACGGCTTTAAAAACAGCGTTAAGGAACGGCTGATACAAGATGGTTACCATATGCAAAAAAGGCTGGCATCGGCCATCCTGGGCGAATACCGCGATCTTGTTGATTATAACCCGGATCCGGTAAGGCTTAACCTGGTAAAGTTAAATGACAAGGATACCACCGCCGCTTTAACCCCTGTGATCACCACTGTAGCAAACCTTTCGCCATACGCTTATCAAACCGCCGACACATCCAAATCGACGGCTGCCATTGCCAAAAATGAGCAGGTTGACGGTTTCAACAATAGGGCGAGGATATTTAACTCGCATTTGAAAGTAATCAACGGCCTGATAAAACAGCTTAATCAAACCAACAACGATATTGTGAAAATGTCCGAATCGGGCAACAGCAATCAATATAAATATGCCGCAAAAAGCTCAGCCGGCCTGCTGAACGAGATTGTTGTCAGCAACCGGATCATCAGGAAGGAGTGAATTGCGTTTGGTCACTGGTCATTGGCCATTAGTCATTAGTCATTGAGTGATTAAAGACGACAGGGGTAAATTGGATATTTGACGTTTCCGAATGCTGGTCAGCAAAGTATAAACAAAGTTTAACATTTATCGCCCAATATTCAATAACCTAATGCCCTAACCACCAATGACTAATGACCAATGACTAATGACTAACTCCCCCTCGGCCCGCGCATATGGATAATAAGGCCGTTTAGAAAGTTGCGAAGTATCTGGTCGCCGCAGGGTTTAAAATTGGGATGGTCTTCTTTGCGGAAGATGGCGCCCAGCTCAGTTTTAGTGATACGGAAATTGGCGAGCTTTAACACCTCGATTATATCGTCGTCGGTAAACTTTAGCGCTACCCGCAGCTTTTTCATGATATCGTTATTGCTCATAACTACCCCTCCCGGCTGCTTCCTTCCCCAGGTGAAGCGCCTTTTGAATTTCTTCCCAAAGATATTTTAATTTATCAGATCCAAATTGTTCCAAAGCAGGCACTGAACACCTCCTTAGCGACTCATCTTGTTCTACCTGTTTGGTGTTTTTTTAAATACATATTTGCAGAACAGAACGCGTTGGCCGCTAAGCGTTGAGCCTATATATATTTTGATGCTCGTGTGACCTTCATGAAGGCTGCTCCGTTTATCGGAGGCTTAAAACAACGTCCCCTGCAACAAAAAGAATATCCCAATCACCGCGAAGCCCATGCTGCCGTACCATAATAATTTTCGTTTTGTGATAATGGAAATCGCGCCGATGGCTATGGAAACCTGGAAGAGTGTTACCCCGCGGGCTAATATTTTATGCAGCCTAACATGCTCGTCCGATTCGTGCTGAAGATCTTTTGCGTTGGCCATAATTTTTGCCTGGTCGGCCTTATTGGATTTTATTTTGGCGGCGTCTTCTGGAGCCACGGTTTTACCCAGTGCAAGCAAGACCTTATTTCCCTCGTCAATTGTTCCCGATTTTATGCTCTTGGCCTGGTAAAATGCCCATTGGTCTGATGCCTTTATTTGCGCCAGCATGGCTTCGTCGGCGTGATCGCCGGCTAAAAGGCCTGCTATCGCCGCCAACACGGCTACTACAGCGGTTGTTAACGCAACATAAAGCACCCATTTTTCTTTTCCTTCGGCAAGGATATGGTGCGCGTGCTCATTGCTTTGCTCGTGTATATGCTCTGAATAATTTTCTATTTCGCTCATGGGTTTTGTTTTTATACAAAAATAGTCATTTATAGTGCTTTAGGTGAAATTGTGTAAAACGTTCGTCGCATGCGGACTAGTTGACTCTCCCTCCCGTACATACGGGACTGAGCTCGTCACGCCTCCTGCTACGCAAAGAGGTGAGCTGCAGTATTTTCCGTTTTCCTTTTCCCTTCTACGAAGTAGTCTGGGGTGGTCGAGCGAAGTGAAGACCGGGGTGAGTTAACTCGCCGGCACGCTAATCAGTCCGCTACCCTACTCCGTCTTCAGCATCAAACTCTTTCCCGGCAGCCCGGCCGAAGTGACATCCAACTTTATATCCCCTGCTTTTCCTGTCGATTTTATGACCACCAGGCACTTGCCGTGCCAGGCCTTGCGCTGCGGCAGTTGACAGCTTTCCAAACTGCGCGGGTTGGCGTTACCAACGCCGGCTATGGTTCCCGGCCCTTCTACCTTAAAATGCACAAGGTTTTCGGCGCGCGGGTTTACATTACCGTTGGCATCGGTAAGCTCCACGGTAACATAGCTCAGGTCCTGGTTGTTTGCTTTCAATTTCGTTCTGTCGGCGTTTAGTCTAATTGCTGAAGGCGCTGCAGCCGTGGCCAGTTTGGCGGTGTTGACTTTCCTGCCATCTTCATAACCCACGGCTACAAGGGCGCCGGGCTGGTATGGCACATCCCATGTCGCCATAAATTTAGTAGAGCGGTTGGTTACTTTTTTGCCTAAGGATTTATTGTTCAAAAACAACTCAACCTCCTTGCATGATGAGTACACATTAACCGTCAGCGACTTATTTTCATACCCTTTCCAATTCCAATCGGCGGCAACATCAAACCAGTTCCATTTCGACCATGACTCAATCAATGGATTTAGCGCGAAGGGCGGCTTTGGCGGTGTTACAAAAATGGACAACTGGTTCGGTTTCCACAAGGCATCGCGGTAATAAGATTGCGGGCGTTTCCATCCGCAAATATCAATATCGCCGCAATAAGCCAGGTTCCAGGGATAAAAGCTGGTTTGCTGCTGATAGCCCAGCCAGCCTATGCTGGCCTCGCCGATGTAATCAAAGGCAGTCCAAACAAAGTCGCCGATAACATAGGGGTGATCAACCACTTCCATCCAGCTGCCAAATGCCTCCAAGGGGTACGACTCTGTTCCAGCCATTATCCTGCCCGGTACGCGCTTATGATCGTATTCGTAAATATTCGTCCTTTCGTTGCCGCCGCCGAATTCGTAGTTATAGCCGCTAACGTCCAATGCTGCAAAATAGGGGTCTTTATCTACCTTCAGATCATTTACTGCGGAGGTTACTGCGCGCGTGTTGTCGATCTCCTTTACATATTTTACCAGCATCGCTGCCTCCTGCGCGCCTTCGGGTGTACCTTTTTCGGGGATCTCGTTGCCTATGCTCCACATAATGATGCTGGGATGGTTACGATCACGCGTCACCATGCTTTCTACATCCCGTTTCCACCAATCGTTAAAGAATAAATGGTAATCATAGGCGTTTTTGCCATATTTCCAACAATCAAAAGCTTCATCCATTACCAGCATGCCCAGGCGGTCACATGCCGCTAAAAATGCCGGGCTCGGCGGGTTGTGCGAGCACCTGACAGCATTAAAACCGCTTGCTTTTAAAAGCTCGACCTTCCGTTCCTCGGCCCGGTCGTATGCTTTTGAGCCAAGCGGGCCGTTGTCATTGTGGAAGCAACCGCCTTTTAACTTAACCGTCTTCCTGTTTAATTGAAAGCCGTTCTCGACGTCAAACGAAATTTTGCGGATGCCAAAAACCGTTTTTTCCTGGTCGGTTAACCTGCCTCCTTCATAAATTTCGGTAACAGCCGTGTACAAAGCCGGCGATTCGCACGACCATAGCGCCGGGTTACTAACTGCAACGCCTTTATTAAAATCATAAAACGATCCGGCCTTAATATCCTCTTCACGCTCCGCGTTAGCTACTTCTGAATTGGCGGCATTGAAGATGCGTGTTACCCATTTTACCTTTATGTCGTGAGTACTTTCATTAAGCACTTTTGTTTTGATATCGACTTTTGCTTCAGAAACATCAACCTGGGGCGTTATTATAGCAGTGCCCCATTGCGCAATGTGCAGCGGGTCGGCCACTTTTAGCCATACATGGCGGTATATGCCCGAACCAGAATACCAGCGGCTGTTCTGGCCCTCATTCTTAACCTCAACCGCGAGCACATTTTTTTCGCCGTATTTAATATGATCAGTAACATCAAACCAAAAACTTGTATAGCCGTAAGGGTGCTGGCCAAGGTTGCTGCCATTGATAAAAATTGTGGGGTTCATATAAACACCATCAAACTGGATAATGATGCGTTTCCCTTTTTGCGCCGCCGGAACGGTAAATGTTTTGCGATACCAACCTGTTCCGCCGGTGGTAAATCCGCCGCCTACCTGGCTTATTGCAGCCTTATTAAAAGGCGATGAACTGCCCGGCAAATCCTCTATGCTCCAATCATGCGGCAGGTCAATCTTTCGCCACCCGGAATCGTCAAACTTCACATTTTCCGCGCCTTGCGCCCCGCCGCGGAAAAAGATCCAATTATCATCAAATAAAACAGTGGAGGTAGTTTGGGCGGATGCGCCGCCGCATAGCAATAGCAATAAATTGACAAGGAGGATTTTTTTAAGCATCTTATTATCGGTTGTAAAGGTTACAGAAGTTGTAATGGTGACGGGAGGTTGTAATGGTTATAGCGGCTGAATCTTTAGCTCTTACAACACTTTCAACCTTTACAACCGGTTTTAACTTATGTCAGTAGATCCGGATCAGCCCCTTCCGGGTCTTTATAGTTCTTTATAAAATTCGCCACTTCGGCGGCTTCATCATAAGTAAGCTCGTCAATGCCGTCATATTCCCACTCATTCATATCTTCATCAAAAATTATATCGCCCATCCCTACCACACCGTCGGTCAATTTGTAAACCCCGGTGGCATAATAGTCGCCGTTGGATAAAAGCTGGTTAATGGGCGTAATTGTAAGATGGACCGGACCTTCAGTGGTCATGATGTCGTAACTTATCTGGTTTATCATAGTTTTTTGTTGATTGCATAAATATGTTACTTTTTTATGATTTATCAATACCGTTCCCATTAAAAACTTTACCCAATGCAACGGCGTTATAGGAAACTTTGCAACAATAATTTTAAGTTTGCAATCGGTTCATTAGTTCACTGGTTCATTAGTTCATTGGTCTGCTTCGTTAGGGTTAGTTCGTTAAACCGTTGACATATGATGCTCCGTGAACCAGTGGACTAAAGCTGGGTTCCGTTCGTTAAGCCGCCTGCGTATTATGCGCTATGCACCAATGAACTAATGAACCAATGAACCGGTGAACTAAAAAAATGAGATTAACCATATACGGAGCTGCCCGGCAAGTTACAGGGAGCATGCATTTGCTGGATGTTGGCCAATTTAAAATACTGGTTGATTGCGGATTGGACTATGAGAAGGACCGCAGCATCCAATCCAATGAAAACTTTCCATTTAATCCTGCCGAAATTGATGTAGTTGTATTAACACATGCCCATATCGATCATTCGGGCAATTTGCCGACACTTGTCCGTTTAGGTTTTGAAGGCCAGATATTGTGCACGCCGCCCACGGCCGACCTGACTGAGCTTTTATTGCTTGATTCGGTAAACATATTTATGAAGAGAGCCCAGGGCGGGCGTAAAAAACGCCGGGGCAAATTCAATACAGGCGCGCAGCCATTATACCTGCAAAAACATGTAATGGACACCGTTGAGCGGTTTGTTACTATCGGTTTTAACAGGCCATTCCGTATAAACGGCAATATTGAGCTTACTTTTACCCCGGTAGGCCATTTGCTGGGCGCTGCTGCCGCGATATTTAAAATTAACGACGACGGCGTTGAAAAATCCATTGCTTTTACCGGCGACATTGGGCGCAAAAATTACCCGGTGCTTGACGACCCGCAGCCATTGCCGCCAGTTGACTACCTGGTAACCGAATCGACCTATGGCGGCCGGCATCATACAAAAGACCGGACCGTTGAGCAGGCGCTTGTCGAAACCATTGAAAGGGCCTGCATAAAAGAGCAGGGCCGTCTTATTATCCCGGCATTCAGCATCGGTCGCACGCAATCACTGGTGTACTCGCTTAATAAGATTTTCAGCAGCGGGCTGCTGCCGCCGGTTAAGGTGTTTGTCGACAGCCCGCTGGCATCGCGGTCGACGGAAGTATTCAGGAAATACCATTACCTGGTTAATAAAGAGGCACAGGATTTTTACAACGGGCAGGGGGATGAGTTTGAGTTTGATAATTTAACTTATGTGGAGACGCTGAAAGACAGCCGGCAGGTTTCCAATTATTTTGAGCCATGCATCATTATTTCGTCCGCCGGGATGCTCGAAGGCGGCCGCATACAGGACCACCTGTTCTATAACATTCAGAATTATTATTGCACGATATTATTTATTGGCTATTGCGCCAAAGGCACCCTAGGCCACCGCCTGTTAAGGGGCGATTCCATCGTCCACATCAAAGACCGCGACCTTGCGGTTTACGCTACCATTAAGCAAACCGATGTGCTCAGCGCCCATGGCGACCATAATGACCTGTTAGATACCGTTAAACAACTGGATAAAGCAAAGCTAAAAACTATTTTCCTGGTACATGGTGAAACAGAAAGCATGCAAGCCTTCGCCGATGCGCTGGAGGATGAGGGGTACTATGTTGTGATACCTGAAAAAGGAATCGTACACGACTTGAATTAATACGAATTTCACGAATGAGAACTAATTAACACAAATTATGGCGTATGAGATTAGCGCCTGCTCAATTCGTGTAATTCGATTAAATTAGTGAAATTAGTGCCTACTCAATTCGCGAAATTCGTCTTAATTCGTGAAATTCGTGTCTATTATTTTTTAAAGTGCTCTATTATCAAATTCGCCAGTTCGAGCCCTATTCTTTCCTGCGCTTCGTTGGTTGACGCACCGATGTGAGGGGTTAACGAAATTTTTGGATGCGCAAGTATATCGGCCCGCGGCGTTGGCTCATTGTCATAAACATCGAGCGCTGCAAAGGATATTTTACCACTATCAAGGGCGGTGATCAGCGCTTCTTCATCTATTAACCCGCCGCGGGAGCAATTTACTACGCCGGCGCCTTTCTTCATCTGTTCAAACTCGGTGGATCCAATGATCGGCTTATCAACAAAAGGAGTATGGATGGTAATAAAGTCAGCTTTTTTTATGATCTCATCCTGTGTTGCCGTAGTTACGTTTATTTTAACCTTAGTGCCGCCACCTAATGTCAGTTCAACTTCCGGGTTAAAGGGATACAGGTCATAGGCCAGCACATCCATGCCTACACCCAGGGCAATTTTCGCAACCTCACGGCCAATGCGGCCAAAACCAAGTATGCCTAATGTTTTGCCGCGCAGCTCGACGCCTTTGGCGTAAGCCTTCTTAAGATCGTTGAATTTGGTAGCGCCTTCAACCGGCATTTTGCGGTTGCTGTCCTGCAAAAAACGAACGCCGGTAAACAAGTGCGCAAAAACGAGTTCGGCAACAGATAATGATGATGAAGCCGGCGTGTTGTACACCCCAATGCCTTTTTCTTTGGCATATTCTACATCAATATTGTCAACGCCGACGCCGCCCCTGCCGATCAGCTTGAGGTTCGGACAGGCATCGATCAACGCTTTACGTACCTTGGTGGCGCTGCGAACAGTAATAGCATCGTAGTTCTGCAATTTCACAGGCAATTCGTCCTGCGATATATTATTGGTGTCAATTTCAAATCCGGCCTCTTCTAAAAGTTGTTTTCCCGCCGGGTCGATTCCATCGTTAGCTAATATTTTGATCATGAGTGTTAGAGATTAGAGGTTAGAGATCAGAGGTTAAAAATTGGCAGATTTACCTAATCTCCAACATCTAACCTCTAATCACTTACTTATTTTTTTCCGCGAATTCCTGCATGGCGTCAATCAGTACATACACACTGTTGATAGTTAGCGCGTTGTAGATAGATGCCCTGAAACCGCCGACGCTCCTGTGGCCTTTAACGCCAACTATGCCTTTGTCATCGCAAAGTTTCAGGAATGGTTTTTCATGCTCGGGGTTTTCCATTACAAAACAAACGTTCATATGCGACCGGTCTTCGGGCACGCAAACGCCCTTGAATAAGGGGTTGCGGTCAATTTCCTCGTACAATACCCTTGCCTTGGCAATATTTTCTTCTTCTATCGCTGCCACGCCGCCTTTTGATTTTAACCAGTTAAGGGTAAGCATCGACACATAAATAGCAAAAACCGGCGGTGTGTTGTACATCGATCCGCCTTCAATTTGCGTTTGATAGTTAAACATGGCCGGTATTTTCCGCCCAGTTTTACCTAAAATATCGTTTTTAACAACAACCAGTGTAACGCCGGCCGGGCCCATATTTTTTTGTGCGCCGGCATATATCAATCCAAAATCGGCAACGTTTATTTCGCGGCTGAAAATGTCTGACGACATATCGCAAACTATCGGAACAGGTGATTTTGGAAAGCTCTGCGACTGCGTTCCATAAATAGTATTGTTGGATGTCATGTGAAAATACGCTGCATCGGCAGGTATTTTATAGTCTTTCGGGATATAGTTAAAGTTGCTTTCCTTGGAGGAAGCTACTACAACGGTTTCGCCAAAAAACTTAGCTTCCTTAATGGCTTTATTTGCCCATACGCCCGTCTCCAGGTAAGACGCTTTGCCGCCCTCGGGCAGCAGGTTATATGGCGCTAAAGCAAACTGGGTGCTGGCGCCTCCCTGCAAAAACAATACGGAGTAGCCTTCAGGTACGCCCAGCAATTCCTTCACAAGCCGTACGGCCTCGTCCAGTACGCCCTCGAACTCCGGCGAACGATGTGAAATTTCGAGTATAGAAAGTCCCGTACCGCCAAACTCTACAACAGCCGCGGCTGCCTGTTTCAAAACTTCGTGAGGTAAAATGCCTGGCCCCGGGCCAAAATTATGTTTCATTTTGATTATATAGTTGATGTGTTAAATACAATACCTGATTAACAACTTCATATTTAGATGGGTCGAAGTTAACTAATTTGACAATAATTACAGCAGTTATTTGCTTTTTTTGAAAAATGATACAATTAACAGACAAATCCTGTTTATAATTTTAAATATTAAAAAAATCAGGTGCTTTTATTGACAGGCTTGTATTATGATTATTACTGCCTGACCGGATTTTTTAAATATGCTATTGCAGCAGTTGGATCGGGCGCCGAGAAGACCGAGTTACCTGCAACCAAAACATTGGCGCCGGCTTCAATTAGTGCCGCTGCGTTATGCTCATCAACCCCACCGTCAACCTCAATAAATAAACCGGGGTTATGGCGGCTCCTTAGTTCTTTAATATCTTTTATCTTTTTATAAGTATTTTCAATAAATCGCTGGCCCCCGAAGCCCGGGTTAACAGACATAATGAGAACCAGGTCCAGGTCGCCTATTATATCCTCGAGCAATGCGACCGGCGTATGGGGATTGAGCGCCACTCCCGCCTTGCAGCCGAGCTCTTTTATGTACTGGACGGTACGGTGCAAATTAGGGCATACCTCGTAATGAACGGTGATGCCAGCCGCCCCGGCATCTTTAAAATTCTTTAAATACCTGTCGGGCTCAACAATCATCAAATGTACGTCCAGCGGCTTTTTGGCGTGTTTTTTAACGGCTTTCACTACGGGGAAACCAAAGGAAATATTTGGTACAAATATCCCATCCATAATATCCACATGTGTCCAGTCAGCCTCGCTTTTATTGATCATTTCAATATCGCGTTGCAAATTGGCAAAATCAGCCGCTAAAATTGACGGGGCTATGAGGTGGTTCATGGGGCAAATATAGAGATTAGAGGTTAGAGATTGGAGGTTAGGGGGAAGATTTTTTTGGTCTGAAAAGCCTGAAATCCGAGGGAAAAAAACACTTCCAAACTTCCGAAGTGTTAAAAGCTTCGGAAGTTTTTCCGCGTCAAATCCGCACATGCACTGTAATGAAAACGAACGTTTCTTGAGATTAGATACTTGTCGCAATCTATTAATAGTCAAATAATTAACTAACTGGCATAAACTTGGATGCCGGTGCAGGGATATTTATCACCGGCTTAGATAACCTGTTCATATATTCATATTGTCATGATAAAAAATTATTTCAAAACCGCCTTCCGTAATCTCTGGAAAAACAAGGCTGCGTCTTTCATCAATATTTTTGGTCTTACCATCGGGCTTACCTGCTGCTTGCTCATCGGGCTGTATATCAGCCACGAATTAAGCTATGACGATTTCCAGGTAAATGGGAACCGCATTGCCCGCGTAATAATGGAATATAAATTCGATGGCGGCTCCGAAATGAAAAAAGGGAATTTTACCAGCGTACGGGTGGCCCCTGTTTTTAAACGGACATTCCCCGAAGTTAAGGATGCCGTGAAAATGACCATGTACCAGGAGGTTGTTCAGTACAAGGACAAATTGCTGAATGAAAAGTCGTTTATGTTCGCCGATCCCAGCTTTTTTAACATCTTTTCATTCAAACTATTAAAAGGGTCGGCCGCGAATGCCCTTTCGGCGCCGCATAAGGTAGTGCTTACCCAATCAACAGCAAAGCGGTATTTTGCGGATGAAGACCCTATTGGTAAAGCCCTGAAGCTCGAGGCCGATACGGCGCTTTACCAGGTTACCGGCATTATACAGGATTGCCCGTCAAATTCTCAAATAAAATTCGATTTCCTGGCATCATTTTCATCACTTGGTTTAGGGGCCGAGGACGAAAAGACCTATTGGGATGCCAATTACACTACCTATTTATTGCTGAAAGATAAGAATTCCATTGCATCGCTGCAGCCAAAGATCACTCCATTCATGAAAAAGGAGATGGCCGGGCAGGGCGCAACCGTGGATTTTTTGCTGGAGCCTTTTACCCGGGTTCACCTGTACTCGGAATATGACGGATTTGAGCCTAACAACAGCATCACTTATATCTATATACTGGAGGCAGTGGCTTTAATGATATTGGTGATCGCTTGTTTTACCTATGTTAACCTGAATACCGCGCGATCAATGGAACGGGCGAAAGAAGTCGGGGTACGCAAGGTGATCGGCGCCGGTAACCGGCAGCTTTTCTGGCAATTTATTGGCGAGTCAATTTTATTGTGTACGCTGGCCACCGTACTTAGTTTATTTGCAGCAAGCTTGCTCCTTCCCTTTTTCAACCAGCTGGCCGAAAAGCAACTGGAAGCAGCCGTGTTATTTTCGCTGCCGTTTATTGGCGCTGCTATACTGTTAATTTTACTGGTAAGCCTGCTTGCGGGCAGCTACCCTGCTTTGATACTTTCAAATTTTCAGCCGGTCAAGGTACTGAAGGGCGCCTTCAAAAATACAGGATCGGGACAGTGGGTACGCAAGGCTTTGATTGTATTCCAGTTTTCCATCTCGGTGGTGCTGATCATATCTACCTTTATTATCCAAAATCAACTGAGTTATATTCAGAACAAAAAATTGGGCTATAACCGCGACAGGGTGTTGGTTTTGCCGATGGACAGGAAAATGCTCGATAATATTTCCACTATCAAGCAGGAGTTTAAGACCAGCAGCAATGTGATGAGCGTTTCGCGCTGCGTGAGTACCCCCGTAAGCATTGGCGGCGGCTATAATATGCGCAATGCCATTATGCCCGAGAGTCAGCAGATTGCGGTGACGGCTAACCCCATTGATGAAGATTATGTTAAAACCACCGGCTTGCAGATCGTAGCAGGCGCCGATATGTCGCAGCAGGACATCAAGGATGTTTCCAACGCCGACCGGAAACAAAACGTTTATCACTTTTTAATAAATGAATCTGCCGCAAAAGAATTAGGCTGGACACCCGAGCAGGCAGTGGATAAACGAATGTACCTTGATGCCTCGCGCCCGGGCTTTGTGCGCGGCGTTGTAAAAGACTTTAATTTCGAATCGCTGCACAACCCCATTAAGCCACTTGTATTGTTTCCCGAAATCCGGGGCCGATCGTTACTGGTTAAGCTGAAAGGAGGAAATATCCCGCAAACCATATCGTTTTTGGAATCGAAATGGAAAACGTTAGTCCCTTACCGGCCATTTGAATATCATTTTATGGACGAGGACTTTAACAAACTGTACAGCTCCGAAATACGCCTGGGCAAGGTATTGGATATTTTCGCCGGCATTGCAATTGCACTGGCTTGTCTGGGATTGCTTGGCCTTTCGTCGTACAGCGCAAAACAGCGCATAAAAGAAATTGGCGTACGCAAGGTTTTGGGGGCTAGCGTTGGCAACATCGCTGCATTATTGTCGGCCGATTTTGTTAAGTTGGTGTTGGTAGCTATCGTTGTTTCATCGCCGCTGGCCTGGTATGCTATGGATAAATGGCTGCGGGGTTTTGCGTACCGCATCAACATCAGCTGGTGGATATTTGTATTAGCCGGACTTGTGGCCGTAACCATTGCCATAATTACCGTAAGCTTCCAGGCGATAAAGGCGGCGGTTATGAACCCCGTTAAAAGTTTGAGGACGGAGTGAGATTGGAGATTGGAGGTTAGAGATTGGAGATAAGAGATTAGGTTGAGTTAGCTGCCTAAGTTCAACTTTTACCGTAACCGTTCTTTTTCCTAACCTCTGATCTCCAATCTCTTACCTCTCAAAAACTCACCTCAATTTCACCCAATCGTCTTTCATGCCTTTTTCCTGCAGGTAGGCATAAAGCTCTTCGGCGTCCTTACCGCCAACTTTTGCATGATGCAAGAGGGTAAATCCGTGAGGGCCCTTTGCCGTCATCAGGGCTGGGTATGTTTCCAGGATGGGTTTTACCAAATCGGTTTTTCCAAGCATGGTCAAAACATAAATGGTTACGCGCGACCCCGCCTCGAGCAAATAATCCGCAATCTCCTTGTTCCCAACATGGCCGGCCCCTTCGATGGCGGCCTCATAATCACCATTTCCCCAATCGAATTTGGTGTAGATCAAATTAGGCGTCTCCAGGAGCATTGATTTAACCTTGTCGAAGTTGCCGTGCCCGGCAATAACGAAATCTTTTACCAGCGGGAGCGGCAAGGGCGGCGGCCCTTGCTGAACTCCATTTTGTACTGCCGCATTTTGGGCAATTAATTTGTTTCCTGCCAAAGTTAATGCTGCACCAACGCCGGCAGTATATAAAAATGATTTCCTGTTCATAACCTAAATGTATATAAGCCTTTTACAGGAAAATAATTAATTACCTGACCGGTATAATTTACTTGGTGAACTGCAGCGAAACGCTTTTTACAATCTACAAAACCGACATGTTTTATGTTCTATCCTTCTTTAGCGAGTTCTCAATGATCACAGCCTTTTGAAAAGAATCCTTAAAGTTGCGGCTCAAAGGTATCGAAACCTTGTTTATAATAATTTCCGAGCCTCTTACCTGGTCGATATAGCCCCTCGACACGACGAACGATTTATGAACTTTTACAAACTGATTAGACGGCAACTGCCCGGCTATGCCTTTCAGCGTATGGTAGGTTATAAATCTTTTTTCGGGCGTGTGAATAAATACATAGTTGTTGGCGGCTTCTATATAAAGGATCTTGTCGAAAACTATTTTCTCATATTTGCCGTTGCACTTAATGTAAAGGAAATCGTCTTTAGCGCCTTCAACCGGCTCACGGTTTTTTAACAGGAACAGTTCCTTTGCCTTGTTTACTGCAATGCCTAATCTCTCTGCCGATATGGGCTTTAATAAGTAGTCCAGCACACCAAGTTCAAAACCGTTGATGGCATATTGCTGGTACGCAGTTGTTATAATTACCATTGGTTTAACGCGAACCAGTTTCAGGAAATCCAGGCCGCTTAAACCGGGCATATCAATATCCAGGAACATTAAATCAACCGGCTGTGGGCTGTTCAGCACCTGGAGCGCCTGGAATGCATTTTCGGCCAGCCCGGCGATATTCAGAAACTCAAATTCCTTAATATCTTCTGCCAGCCCATGCCTGGCAATCGGCTCATCGTCCACAATTAAACAATTCAAATTCATTGAACTTTTATTTTTAAAGCCAGGTTAAAGCAGCCATCCTTAATTCCGGTAGTTAATGAATGCTTCCCTTGGTAAACCAGGTCCAGGCGCTTTTTAACGTTCTCCATTCCTATCCCCGCGCCGTAGCTCCCATTTGATTGCTGAACGGTGTTTACGGTTTCAAAGCAGAACCAGCCATCGTCCAGGCCGCTGTTAATGGCGATCATATTTTCCTGCTCCTCATATTGCGATACGTGCTTAAAGCAGTTTTCGGCCAGGGGCATCAGGATGAAAGGCGCTATATGGGCATCCTTTACATTTTTCAACGCTTTATACTTAACCGTTACATTTTTACTGAGCCGTTCTTTTTGCAGCTCGATATAGTCCGCAACAAATTTCAATTCCTTTTCGATGTTAACTTCGGCTTCGTTGCATTCATAAAGCTGGTACCTGAGCAGCGATGAAAACCGCTCGACCATTAGCCTGGCCGGGGCATTTATGCGATCGATCTTATAATAAATGGTATTGAGCGCATTAAATAAAAAATGCGGGTTTATCTGGTTTTTCAGCATTTCCAGCTCCGCCATGCTGCGCTCTTTTTCGAGGGTTTCCATTTGCCGCGCGGTGTTTACCCGGTCAAAAGCCAGGCGTATGGCAAAGCCGCCCAATGCTATAAATGATACCAGGAAATAGGACCCAAGCACCAGGTCAGACCAAAACCAATAGTAAAAGTGCTGTTTGTACTGAATAGTATTCTTCTTATAAAACTCAGCAACCGAGTATCCCATCAACCCCACCTGTGATATTACAGTTAACGAACCCACTATGGCAATTAATAAAATCATGCATAGTACAAATGCCGTATGCCGCTGTTTATAAAAAAGCCGTGGCAATAATAGCTCTACCGTAATGATGAGCGCTGCAAGGCTGAAGAAAATATCGATGAGGGTAGAAAATACCGCCTTGACGGGTTCCGGGTTCCCGCCAAGCTTAAACAGGAACCATACAAAGCCAAAGGTTATGGCAAATAAAATATAATATTTCCGGCGGTTAGTTTTGTGATGATGATGCATACAAGAGACTAATTTACCACAAAAAGCCTTCGCCGTATGCTAATTTATGTATAATGCATGTTTTTGATGGTGACGGGTTAGTCGGAAAAGTCCGGAAAGTCCGAAAGACCGAAAGACCGAAAGAAAGAAGAAAACCCCAACTAAACTGTAGCTTCTTTCGGACTTTCGGACTTTCCGGACTTTCGGACTCCTCCTCAATCACAATTCAGCAAAAGGTCATAGTATTTCTGCATCAGTTCAACATCATAATTGACCAGTGAAGTATAGGCTTCGGCAACAAGTTCGTTAAGAATAGATGAGCCAAGTTGCCCCGCCCCGTTTGGAATGGAATCATAATATTTTATCAACTCCTTTACTCTTATGATCTGGTTCAACAGCATTTTCACCAAATCGTCCTGCGAACCGGAGTCCATCCACGAAGAGCTATTGTTGTTGATAAAATCTAAAGGGTCATCGTCGCCGGAGTTCATCTTATAGATTTGAAAACGGGGTCTATCCAACTCCCAATAATATGAATACCAAAAAGATAGTTTTTGTTTTAAATAGTTACAAAAAAACTAAAAAATTGTCATTAAAATAAAAAAACCTCCCGGGGGGAGGTTTTAGTCATCAGAGATTGGAGGTTAGAGTTCAGGATGACATTTGACGTCAACTTCTAATCTCCAATCTCTAACCGCTAATCTCCAGCTTACTAATTCCGCTCAGGCCGTGGCAATAACGCTTTTCTCGAAAGCTTCAGTTTCCCTTGCTTGTCAATATCCAGCAGTTTTACGCGTACCTCGTCGCCAACTTCAAATATACCGTCCATGGTTTCAATGCGGCGGTGGTCAATTTCTGAGATGTGCAGCAAGCCATCTTTGCCTGGCATTATTTCAATAAATGCGCCAAAAGGCATAATCGACCGTACTTTACCTTCGTATATCTCGCCAACTTCTGGCCTTGCAGCAATAGCTTTGATACGCGAAACCGCTTTATCAATCGATTCCTTGTTATCCGCAAATATTTGAACCACACCCTGGTTGCCAACTTCCTCAATAGAGATAGTTGCCCCGGTTTCACGCTGCATTTCCTGGATGATCTTTCCTCCCGGGCCAATTACGGCGCCGATAAATTCTTTATCGATCCGGATGGTGATAATGCGCGGTGCATGCGGTTTGTAATCCTCGCGCGGCTTTTCGATGGTCTTCTTCATTTCTCCAAGGATATGAAGACGGCCTTCTTTTGCCTGCGCTAAAGCCTGACCTAATACTTCGTACGATAAACCGTTGATCTTTAAGTCCATCTGGCAGGCTACGATACCTTTTTCGGTGCCGGTAACTTTAAAGTCCATATCGCCCAAATGATCCTCGTCACCTAAAATATCGGAAAGGATGGCGTATTTGGTACCCATTTCATTGGTGATCAAACCCATGGCAATACCTGATACAGGCGCTTTAATTTTAACACCAGCATCCATCAGCGCTAATGTACCTGCGCAAACGGTCGCCATTGATGATGACCCGTTCGATTCCAAAATATCAGAAACTACGCGGATGGTATAAGGATTTTCCTCGTCGGATGGCAGTACCTGCTTTAACGAACGCATGGCCAAATTACCGTGACCAATCTCCCGGCGGCCTGCTCCCCTGTTCGGACGAACCTCGCCGGTTGAAAAACCAGGGAAATTATAGTGTAACAGGAATTTTGAGTAGCCATTGATGAACGCGCCGTCAATCATTTGCTCATCGTCCTTAGCGCCTAAGGTAACCGTGGTCAGCGATTGGGTTTCGCCGCGGGTAAATACGGCTGAGCCGTGCGCCGAGGGTAAATAATTAATTTCGCTCCATATCGGGCGTATCTGCCGTGTGGTACGGCCGTCAAGGCGTTTGCCTTCGTCCAATAACAGGTTGCGGATAGCATCATATTCTACGTCGTGGTAGTATTTCTTCGCTAAAAACAGGGTAACATCATCTGTTTCGCCCATTGTAGCGATATAAGCATCGCGTACCTCTTTAAATTTTGCGGCCCGCTCATCTTTAGCTGAAGCCGAAGCCGCTATCGCATAAACCTGCTCGTAAGTAGCGGCATAAATGGCCTTCTTTAACTCTTCGTTGCTGCTTTCGTGACTGTAAACGCGTTTTTCAGTTTTGCCAACTTCGGCGGTTAATTCTTTTTGAATTAAACACTGGATCTTTATTGCAGTATGAGCAAATTTTATCGCTTCAACCAACTCATCTTCCTGTATCTCTTTCGACTCGCCTTCAACCATGTTCACATCGTGCTCCGAGCCTGCTACAATAAATTCTAAAGTAGCAGTTTCCAGCTGGCTCAAAGTTGGGTTGATCACTAATTGTCCGTCAACTTTAGCAACACGTACTTCGGAGATTGGCCCGTTAAAGGGGATGTCCGAAACGGCTAATGCCGCTGATGCCGCCAAACCTGCAAGGCAGTCAGGCATAATATTTTTGTCGGCAGAAATTAAGGAGATCATCACCTGGACGTCGGCATGATAATCTTCAGGGAACATAGGGCGCAGCGCGCGGTCCACCAAACGTGAAATTAACACTTCGTAATCCGATAACCTTGCCTCGCGGCGTAAAAAACCACCCGGGATACGGCCTGTTGCGGCGTATTTTTCCTGGTAATCAACTGAAAGCGGTAAAAAATCAACCCCTTCTTTTGCTTCTTGTGTCGATACCACGGTAGCCAGCAGCATGGTGTCACCCATCTTTACTACTACCGAGCCATCGGCTTGTTTGGCCAGCTTACCGGTTTCAATCTCAATGGTGCGGCCGTCACCTAAATCGATAACCTTTTTAATTACATTTAAACTCATCTTTTTTTTCGTTGTGGCGCGCTTTTCATCTTTCGGAGCGCACCGGTTTTATGTTTGTATATATTATTGCAATGTAAAAAGCCATCCCCTAATTTTTGAGATGGCTTTTAAAGAAAAACGCAGAAAGGTTACTTAATAATATCCCTGAGCTGTAAAGCTTTAATGATAGCGCGGTATCTTTCAATGTCTTTATTATAAAGGTAAGCCAGCAATGCGCGGCGTTTACCTACTAATTTCTGCAATGATAACTGGGTCGAAAAATCCTTTTTGTTGTTTTTCAAATGCCCGGTTAAATGTGCAATGCGGTAAGTGAACAATGCTACCTGTCCTTCTGCCGAACCTGTGTCCGTAGCGCCCTTACCATGTTTTGCAAAAATCTCTGTTTTTGCTTCTGAACTTAAATACATTACCTGAATAATATTAAAGCGTAAATATTCGATTAATTGTGGGTGCAAAGGTAGGGAAACTATTGCAGATATACAAGAGTTTGTTTGTGTCCGTTTTTTAGTTAAAGTATTTCAAATTCCTCATCGAATTCACAACAAAGATTACCTGGCTCAGATTTTATTTTATCGTAAATAAATTTATTAATAACAATTTTATTACCCACTATTGAGATTTGATTTATTAGCCCGAAATATCTTTTGGTTTCCTCTGTTTCACCGGTATCCACATTGATCACAAAAAAACGGAAACCGGCATCATTGTTTTCCAAATCAAATTTTACGAGAACTAATTTACTGTAATCGCTATTCCAGGCGTATTTGTCCTGCCAACCATTTTTTGCAAGGTGCACTTTATTGTAACCTATTAATTCTATTTCGCAAAAATTATATGGCGAACCCATACGGATTTCCGAAATATTTTAAATGCGTATTTGAAAAAGACTTTGCATATTTAAATTAGATGACAAACTTATGAGTCTTCGAGACATCGTAAGTTTTATTCCGCTGTACTTTAGCCTAAATGCCTTCTATTTGGCCGTTCCCGCCTTTGGGCGGGCCGCGCTATCCGCTCATACTGCTCAGGCCTTAGGCTCAGGGCCGGTATCCGCTTCTATCGCTAACGGGAGCACTATTCACAACCTTTACAACTTATTACAACCTTTACAACTTATTACAACCTTTACAACTCCCAATCAATTTACTTACCTAAAATAATCGCTTTAGCCCTTTCCAGCAGTTCATCCCTGCCTGCTTTTATGCCGGCGATGGTTGGCTTTACCACTTCATCTATTCTCACGCCCTTGCGTTGGGTTACGCCGTCGGGGTAAAGTACGCCTAAACCTGATATCATGGTGCTGATGCCGCCCGGTAATATAATGGTGGATACATTGCCATCCGCGCCCGCGGTAGTGCTGCCGATCACCGTAACATTGGGCGAGCTTTGAAAGGCCATGGTGGTATATTCAGCCTGGCTTTGGGTTTCTTCGTTAACAATTACCACTACCTTACCCTTATATTTATTGTCGCCTTTTGAACCCAGCGCCGCGCCCACAGCGAACATACCGGGATAATAAATGCTGCCCGAAGTAAACTTAACAAACTTTGCGTCGCCGTTTTTTATATAGGGCACAAATGTAAACGGCATAAAATCCGAGGGGTAACACCTCATATCTACAATTATGCCTTGGGTATCTTTAAATAACTCTTTTATAGCCGGCAGATCTTTATTATGATACCGCGCCGGGTAAACATAACCGATCTGGTTATCCATCAAATGGTAACCGGGCTCGCTGCGGTGTGCGTCGCCTGCAGCAAGGTAATTTAATTTGGTTTGCGTTATGCCGGTTTGTTTTACCAGCAATGGCTGGCCTTCGCGCAATATCTCCAAAATAAAATCTGCGTTATTACTGCGTAGCAAATAGTTGCGGGGCATATCGCGCAGCTGGGTTTCGTAATTAGAGGCGGCGGTAAGCGGGAGGAATTTTTTCACCAGGTCTTCCACCTTTGCGCCATTGATGCTGGTTATAACATCCCCTATTTTCAGGTTATTCTTTACGCCTAAAGTATCGTTGTAAAAAGCGGTTAACACCAGCTGGTTCTCGATAAATTTTGCCTGGAACGGCGGCGAATATTTACCACGATAATCGCTCAGCCCCTGCGCGCCGCGCCATATGTTGGCATGGGTATCATGAATAGCGGCGATCATCTCCATAGTCGCTACATCATATTCCATCGCATCCTTAGCCGCCAAAAATTTGGGGATCAATCGCGGCAGCACTGCGTTCCAGTCCTCTCCTATCAAATATTTATCGGGGAAAAAAAACTGGATCATATTCCAATAGCGGAACAAAGTCAGCAAACGGTAACCGGCATCGGGGTATAAAAATTCTTTATAGGGCAGTTCATGCGTAAACTCTGGGTTGCCCACCTGCTGCATGCCGATATAATAGTTTTTACGGTTATCATTATTATTCAAAATAAAATCAAGTTTATTCGCCAGCGAAGGGCTTACTACCGAGCGGTCGAAGATCAATCCGTAATCCGGTTTTTGAGTCACGTATTTCTCGTCGAAGGGCTTGCAAATGCTGCATACCGCAGGTGCGCCAAGCTTATCCACCCATTGCTCCATCGCCGCGCTGGCTTCAGCATAACTTTGCGCTTTTATCACCGCCGGCATCAGCCTGAATAATTCGGCATCCATATTTACATCTCCGGCGGCAACTTTAGGCAGGTGGTATTTTACAAAACCCCAAACCTGGCAAAGCAGCGCCAGGTTTTTTATCTGCCGGTCAGTTGGTACAAAATCAGCCATGCCCGTTCCCTGCGAAAAAGCGAGGTCTTTTTGCGCGTTAAAAAGTTCGGCGGTTTTGGGCTTTAGTTTTTCTATCGCATCACCATCTATATAAACCCGCACATCATCAAACCATATCTTCCCCTTGCCGCTCATTAGGGTCCCGGCATTAATATTTACGGCGTCTTTATCATCGTAAGGCAGGGTGATGGTATATTCCTTCCAGTCGGTAGTGCCATTGATATTTTGGTCCTGCATATTATTGAACGAAGGGGTGCCGTCGATGCGCAGCCAGAAGCCCGCGTAACCGGTAACGTTTTCCGTTTTCAAAAAACCCTTCAGCACAATTTGCCGGCCTTTAAACGTGTAAGGGATCACGCAATCCACGGCGCCAAAATTGCCATCGTTATTTTTTGAAGCAATGGTGAGGGCAGGTTTGCCGCTTTGCCCGCCGGCGCTGTCGATCTTAATGTCGTAGTCCTCCTTATCGCCCATAAAATTATTCCAGCCTACCGGCATTTTAGTGGCGGGATCCATTTTTTGAAATTCGCCATTCAGCACAATCTGCGCCGGGGATTTATTTACGTACAAAAAACTGGCAAGAGAAAAAATAAAAAGGACTCGAAATTTCATAATAGCGGGTTATTAAGTGGATAAAAATATATTTTAAAAAGCACCCCGGCTAAATATTTAACAATATTTTACGTTTCGGGAAACCACCGGCTATCTACCGGAGGATTATATCTTTCCAATATTTCAAGTAGAAATCCACTCAGGGTTCATCACTCGTCACTACGGTTAAAACGCGGTGATCTGAATTAACCTCCGGTCAACGCCACTTTGCTTTTTGTGGTATCTTTGTACCGATGGTACACAAAGGGTCGGCATACAGCGCGTTGATAAAAAATGAGGCTAAAAAACTGGGCTTTATGTTTTGCGGTATTTCGAAGGCGGAATTTTTAGAAGAGGAGGCCCCAAGGCTCGAAGACTGGTTGAAAAATGGCATGCATGGCGAGATGAAGTATATGGAAAACCATTTTGACAAACGCCTGGACCCGCGCCTGCTGGTCGATGGGGCCAGATCGGTTATTTCGCTTGGCCTTAATTATTTCACTGACACCCAACAACGTGATCCATCCGCGCCTAAAATATCAAAGTATGCGTACGGTACGGATTATCATTTTGTGATAAAAGACAAGTTAAAACAACTGCTGCAGGCTATCAATGAGAATATAGGCGAGGTACATGGGCGCGCTTTTGTCGATTCGGCGCCTGTGCTCGACAAGGCGTGGGCGAAAAAGGCAGGCCTTGGCTGGATCGCTAAAAACGCGAACCTGATCAATAGGAAAAGCGGTTCCTTTTTTTTCCTTGCCGAACTGATTGTCGACCTTGAACTGGAATACGATATTGAGCCCGCCGCTGACCATTGCGGCACCTGTACCAATTGCATTGACGCTTGCCCCACAGACGCCATTGTGGCGCCATACGTAGTTGACGGCAGCCGCTGCATATCATACCTAACGATCGAATTAAAAAACGAGATCCCGCAGGAGTTTAAAGGCAAAATGGATAACTGGATGTTTGGCTGCGATGTTTGCCAGGATGTTTGCCCCTGGAATAAATTTTCGGTGCTGCATGCCGAGCCGGCGTTTAACCCGCAGCCGGGCTTGCTTGGATTAAAGAAGAAAGACTGGGAGGAAATTACAGAGGATGTATTTCAAAAAGTATTCAAAAATTCAGCGGTAAAACGAACTAAATTTGTAGGTTTGAGAAGAAACATCGATTTTTTAAAGGGCCGGGGCGGTTCCGCATAACGCCTGACAGCAATTTATGAGCGTACTGGTAAAAGCGACGGTAATCTTTCTTTTTATACTGGGCATGTTTTCGTGCCGGAAACCTTTTGCGCCGGCTGTCACAACAGCAGACCCCGGGTACCTGGTTGTTGAAGGAGTAATTAACAGCGGGGCCGACAGCACAATTATTAAAATCAGCCGCACCGTTCCGTTATACAGCAAAGACAGGCGGCCCGAAACGGGCGCAAGGGTGACAGTAGAAAGCGATCAAAACGGCCACTATCCCCTCACAGAAACAGCTAAAGGCACTTATGTGGCCGTTAACCTTAACCTGGCCACGACCGGGAAGTACCGCCTCCACATTTTTACCGCCGCCAACAATGAATATGTATCGGATTATGTTGAAAACAAAATAACCCCGCCGATTGACAGCATTTCGTATAAAGTCCTTAACGCCGGTGTGCAATTTTATGTAAATACACACGATGCCAGTAACAGTACAAAGTATTATCGCTGGGAATATGGCGAGGCATGGACCTACTATTCACCGTTTCAAAGCCTCATAATTTATAAGGACGGCGGCATAGCTGGGCGCAGTCTTGACAGCAATGTAAACTACTGCTACAAGTTTGCCGTACCTGACAATAATATTTTTGTTTCCAGCTCGGATAAACTGGAGCAGGATGTAATCTACAAATACCCCCTGGGTTACACTGCCGGCACATCGTGGAAATTTCAAAGCGAATACGGGCTAACGGTAAAGCAGTATGCGCTAACGCCCGATGCTTACAAATATTGGCAGTTGCTAAAGAAAAATACCGAGCAGCTCGGGTCTATTTTTGATGCCCAGCCTGCTACAGCACTCACCAACTTACATGCAGTTACAAACCCGGGCGAGCCTGTTATCGGCTACATAAGCGTTTCGACAACTACGCTTAAAAGGATATTTTTTACCAACCGCGATTTTGACTTTCGGGTAGTCCCGCCGCCGGGATACAATCCTTTGGCTTGTGAGCAAAAAATCATTTTGCTTGAGCCGGCAAATACTTTCTCGTACAGGTTACGGCAGGCAATTGCATCGGGTGACAGTTTATTAACTACCTTGGTTATCGACTTGCAGACGAATCAGCTGGTTGGCTACGACTACGCCAATAAAATTTGTGTGGATTGCCGGCTGGAGGGCGGCACTACCACTAAACCCTCCTACTGGCCGTTTTGAGGTCATTGGTCATTGGTCATTAGCCATTGGTCATTGGGTCATTAGTCGCTCTTTCTTTCGGACTTTTCGGACTTTCGGACTTTACTGACTTTTCCGACTAAATTCTATCCCTTTTTGAATTTATCAGCCAGCATTTTCAGCATATCCTCATTAACGGGCGCCGGCGGCGTATCGTCCTGTTTTTTGAAGGGCTTGTATGGCCGGTTATCCTGCGCGGTATAGCTCTTATGCGTTTCGCCTTTGTTAAATTCTTTTTTGGGCACTTCTGCGGCCGGCTTTTCCGGGGCGGCTGCGGGCTGCTGTGACTGCTGTTTGGCCTGCGCCTGTTTGGCCTGTCGGTCAGCCGCCTTTTTCGCATTCCAGCGGTTATATATTTCCTCCAGCTTGCGCTTTGTATACAAAGGAAAATCCCCCTGCATCATCCACGCGTAGTAGCTTGGCTCAATTTTCAGTACATCCTCTACGGTTTTGCCTTTGTGCTTGCCGAAGTTGAAAGTTTCTTCGCCTTTCTCATTGTAGACCATCCGGCCAGCGAAATCAACCGGCCTGTTAAGGTTGGTAAATTTGTGAAGCGCCTCTACATCGTTCACTATCGGGATTGATTTGTTGCCTTTTTTATCCTCCCACTCCGTTTGTTCATATTTGGCAACCTGTGCTAACAAAACCTCCATCGTAGCACGTGTATCTGCCTCGGCCGAATGGGCGTTAAGTATCTCTTTGTTGCAGTAAAACTGGTATGCCGCCCGTAACGTACGCTGCTCCATCTGGTGGAAAATATTCTGCACATCCACAAAATGACGGTTATCCAGGTCAAACAAAACAT
>Ga0134126_10000444_pt1 | contig 53414 bp, 44 predicted proteins | sample KB31752_FD_96881 | JGI IMG/M metagenome (GOLD analysis project Ga0134126, IMG submission 96881) | Terrestrial soil microbial communities with excess Nitrogen fertilizer from Kellogg Biological Station, Michigan, USA - KB3-175-2 | ecosystem: Environmental > Terrestrial > Soil > Unclassified ...
AGCACCAGCCGTAAATCGTACTGTTTCCAGTGTTCAAGCACGTCGCGATCGATCTTGCCGGTCACGCCGTTCCACAGGGGACGCGGCAAACCATCGCGGCCGCGCGGACCGAAGACAGCGTTCCAGGCGCACCAGTCCTTGCCGGATAACTCCCAGCGGTCGCCGCGCCCCAACACACGCTCGATCCGGCATTCGTGGCGCACGGTGTAGCGAACATCGCCATTGCGCTCGCGGGCGGCGGGACGCTCGAAGCCGCTGTCGTTCACATACGCATTCTCATCTTCGTAAATGTCGATTAGTTCATACGCTCGGAAATCGACCGGATCGGGAGCGTGCGACCAGGCTCCGTTGAAATAGTCTGCATAAAAGATCTGCAATGCCAGCGATACCCAACCGCCCGTGGATGCGCCATCAAGGACGCGGGCATACGGCTGGCCGATGGCGCGGAACGTCCTTTCGACGTAGGGAATCAACTCGCGTGTAATGGCATCGCCGTAGGGACCGTTGTTGGCGGAATTGACCTGATACGGATCACCATACGGACCGGCACCGTCGAGATGCAGCAGGATCATGCGCGGCGTGTCTTTCGCCAGCCACATTTTGCGAAAGTCGGAATCCTTGTGCATCATGTCCTTCACGGCCGTGAAGCGTGTACCGTAACCGCCGATGTGGATGCGCAGCGGATAGCGCCGCGCCGGTTCGCGTGCATAATCGCGCGGCAGAATGACGCCGGCGCGCAGATACATGGATCGACCGTGGAACTTACTCAGCAGGTCCGAGCGAATCTTGACACACTTGACGTACTCCTCTTCGGCCGGCAATTCTTCCGCCGGGATCTCGTGCGTTAACTCAATCTTCACCGTGCCGCCGCGCTGCGGATCGAGTTTCACGGCGAGCGGGTCACTGTGGAGATTGCCCGGTGCGTCCGTCAGTTTGAGATCGCGGCTGACATCGAACACCGCCTGCACGAAGTATTCGCCCTTCGGCAGATTGGCCAGGTGGTGGATGGGAGAGATGAGCGTCGTTTGATCGATCACCGCCACGACGCCGGGAGCCAACGCACGCACGTCGCGGCCAAGCATCGGCGGCGCTTTCAGGCCCGTCTGACCAATCGCGCGACGGGGTTCCGGCCGTTTCTTGCGATCGAGTACGAGGAGCAAGCGGCCATCGCGCGGCGCTGACAGCAACCCGCGAGCTACGGTCACCTCGAAGCGCAGCGTGGTATGAGGATCATCCGCGGCGTGACTGGGAGCAACCCCCAGGATAACGAGAAGTGACGCGAAAACATGGAAACGCATGGGATGCCTCGCTGAGATTGCCGCTGGCGGCTTAGCACTAAGCCGCCAGCGGCAATTGCGGGACATCCTACTTTAATCCGGCCAAAAACTCCACCAGATCGCGGATTTCCGAGCGCGAGAGATGCTTCAGTAAATCCTCCGGCATCGCCGACTTGCCGGTTTCGCGTTCGTCAATGGCGTCCTTGGGCACAATCAACAACTGACCTTCCGGCGTCATCAGGCGAACCTCACGGGCATCCTCCGATTTGAGTACGCCCGTTCGGGTCTTACCGTTTTTCAGTGTCAAAACCAGCGTCTCGAACCCCTTGGCAATCTGCTTGTTCGGAATCACGATCGATTCGAGCAAGTAATCGCGCTTCTGCCGCGTACCGATGCCAGCAAGATCGGGACCGACATCGCCGCCGATGCCCTGCACCTTGTGACAGCGCAGGCACGACACCTCGGCCTTGCTGAAGAAGATGCGCCGGCCCGCCTCCGCATCACCGCCTACCTGCGTATCACGATAAGGACTTAACGGATCGTTTTTAGCTGCCGTGGCGTCATAGCGTTGCACTTTCTCCTTGAGAGCCTGCGTTGGATGCCGCCTTGCTGCTTCCAGCACATCGAGCCGCGCTTCGGCCGGCACCTGTCCGGCCAGCAGCTTATCGAGCCACTTCGTCAACTCGGCTTCCACACGCGGCCCCTTCATTTCGCCCAGGATCGTCAATGCGCCCTGGCGTTCGCTCATCGAATCCTTCTCCAGAGCGGCGACAATCTCAGCCAGCGCCTCATCGGGGCGAGCGTGTGCGAGCAAGCGACGCCCTTCCGTGCGCACGCGCGGATCAGCGTCGTGAAGGGCTGCGCGCATCGCCTTATCCAGACTGCCGTCGCGCAGCGTCTCCAGCGCTCGCAGTACTTCAACGCGCATCGCGGCGGGACGCTTGGCATCCGACGCCAACGCGAACAGGACCGGCCCGACTTCCTTGATGCCGAGGCCGGCGGCGACCTTGGCCGCTTCCTGACGCACGGCATTCGGTCCGGCGAATAGACCGCCCAACGATTGCTTGAGCGCTGCCACGGCCACCCGCGCATCGCGCGTGCCGAGATTCTGTGTCAGTCCCGTGACGCGATCGCGGCGCGGCGGCTTCGCCCACAAGCCCAGAAGCTTCAGCGCCTCGACACGCATCTTTTCCGTGGCATCGGGACGGGCGGCGAAGGCGGCCAGGGCTGCGGCGTTTTCCGGCTGGCCAAGGCGGAAATGCGTATTGAGTGCGCGAATCACGAACGGCATCGGCATGCTTGGCCGATTGAGATGCGCGGCCAGAGGCTTGCCATCGCACGGTTCCAACACGTCATTGATAACCCGCGCTGCCTCCACCGCAATGCGCGGTTCGGAGTCATCAAGGAACATCCCAACCAAAGGACTTTTCTGATGTCGCAAGGCGAGGACGGCGGCCAAACGCACCGCCGCGACGGGATGCTTGCTGGCATTCGCCAACGTCGCTTCGGGCAAGCGAGCCAGCGCTTGCGTGGCGGCGTGCCGGAGGTAGGCATCGCGATCCGCATTGTCTTCCAGCACATGCACGAGGGCGTTCCACAGGGCATCGCTATCCGCTGTCTGCACACGCACGCCAGGCCGACTCAGCGCCAGCGCCGCTTCGGCGCGGATGCGCGGTTCGGCATCCTTGAGGAGCGGCACAAGGTCGCGCGCCTCCGCTTCCTTGAGCCAACCGAACACGCGGGCCGACTGCCGCCGAACCTCCGCATCCGAATCGGCCAACAGCGAGCGCAGCGGTTGCTGCACTTTCTCACCACGACGGCCCAATTGCCCTAAACCCCAGATTGCGTGCAAACGGGCCAACGGATTCTTGTTGGCTCTCGCCGCCTTCGCCAGTAGAGGGATTGACTCGGAGCCGCGCTCGGCCAACGCGAACTGTGCTTCCTGCCGCACACGCAGATCCGCGTGGGCCAGTAATTCCACCAACTCCGCAGCAGGCCGGTGGTCAAAGCCTTCGGCCAGCAGTTTATTCACTTCGGCAATGGCCGGCTTCTTCGCTGCTTCGGGGTCGGCGAAACGATAGATACGGCCCTTGCCCGGCATGTTCCAGCCGTCCACCCAGTCGCTGACGTAGAAGCCGCCATCCGGCCCGAAGTCGCAATCGGTGGCCAGCAGCGACCAGATGAATTCGTGCCCATCCGCGACCTCAAATGTCGCTCCCTTCGGCTTGACCGCGAAAGAATAGACGCCGCTGCCGCCGGAGCCGCCACGGAAATCACAGATGAAGAAGTGATCGGCATAGCGCGCCGGCAGCGCCGTCGCCCCGTAGTTGTAACAGAAACCGGAAGGACCAGAAGTAATGTGCGCCAAAGGCGGCACGACGTAAGCCGGCTGTTCGGGATTGGGCAAATGCCAGATTTTCTCGGCGTTCCACGGGCCGCGATCACTCATATCGCTGCCATACTGATAGCCGGTACGCCAACCGCTGTCGCCGCCTTGGACGATGTGAACGAGCCGGGCGCGGTCGCCCGAATCGCTGTTATTGTCCACCGTGAACAGATCGCCCTTGTCGTTGAAGGCTAACTCTTGCGGGTTGCGTAGGCCGGTATGAACAACCTCCAGATTCGAGCCATCCGGCTCGCAGCGCAGCACCGCCCCCGTATCCGGATAGAAGAGTTGCTTGCCCTCTTTTGTCTTCACATTCAAACCGCGATCGCCGATCGAGAAATAGAGCAGGCCATCCGGCCCCATGCGCAGGCCGTGCATATCGTGGCCGAGGAAGGCAACGTGGATGCCGAACCCCGTGGCCAGCGAGCGGCGTACGTCGGCCTTGCCGTCGCCCTTGGTGTCACGCAACAGCCACAGATCGGGAATGCAGGTGAAATAGACATTGCCCTTGCGAGCCAGGACACCCGAACCAAGGCCGTCGGCGGCATGGTGGAAACCATCGGCGAACACCGTCGCCCTGTCGGCGACGCCCGCCCCTTTCGTGTCCTCAAGCAGCCGAACGCGATCGTGTTCGCTCTCGTAGGTCTTGAACTTCTCCTTCAGATGCTTGCGGTACATGGCCACACGGTCGGCGACGGTGCGCGAGGCGAGATCGTCGTCGAGCCAATTCATATGGCCGCGATTATCGGTAACGCCGTGATGCAAACGGAACGTCTCAGCGACGTAGCAGCGGCCCTTTTCATCGAAGCAAAAGGCCACCGGATTGGCCAGCAACGGCTCGGCGGCCCACACGCGGGTTTCCATGCCTTTTGGCAAACGGAAACGCTTCATGGCCTTCGCCGGCTCCGAAGAAGCCGGGGCGATATGGGGAGAATAGGGTTTGCCGGCAGGTTCGGCGGCCTCGATTTGCCAGGTTGTGGAAAGAGCGCCGACGAATAAGAGAGAAACTGCGATCGTTCGATACATGAGGGTTCAACTCAGGTGGGAGGCGAATGACAACGAGGCGGTAAGCGGGAATGTCTTCTTTTCCAGACTACCTCGCTTCTCCGCCGATGACAAGTGCGGAGCGCCTCTTATGCTGGCTTGCCAGCGAATGGTCGTCAAGGAATGCTTTTTAACGCCGCGGCAAAAGATAATTCACAATGGCCATCAATCCGGCACTGAAGAAAGCAGCCACGAGCGGCGGGACGATCAGCCACAATCTTCGTCTCGATTCCTCCAACTGGCGTTTCAAATCCAGTAGTTCCGTGCGTACATTATCCAGACGTTCACCGATTACGGCGACGGAGACCATCAATTCGTCGATTTTCTCGCCATCGGACTTACGGACCATCGCTTCCTTTCGTCAAGTTTTTCAGCAACGTATGAGACCTTACCTGGAGCAAGTCTCCCCAAAGACGAATGAGATGGTAGCGCAGATCCCGCGCGCGCAATTCGCGCGGCGTAAAGGTGGCCGACACGCTCTCCGTCCAGGCGGATAGCCGGAGCGTGTAGAGCGTGCGGCCCTTCGGATCCTTACCGCGATCCCATTCCGCCCGAACTTCATCGGTGAAGGAGCCGATGATTTCTTCCAGGCAGCTCGTCGCTTGGTGCAATAGGGTAAGTTCCGCGTCTGCCTGCGTGGTTGTCTCGCTGTACATGGTGTTCATGGCATGCCTCCCCAACGGACAGTCGATCCAACCAGTTTACTCAAGCAATCATCAATCGCGGCTGCTGGTGGCCATGACGATACGCAGGATGTACCAGAACAGCGTCGCCACGGCGGCGAACAGAGCCAGAGCAGCGGCCACATGCTGATCGGTGCGATAGTGCAACATCACCTGCGAGGTGTAGTACAGGATGTAGCCCGACATCAGAGCCACCATCGCGAAGGAGAAGAACACTCCCAGGGTGAAGCCCAGGAAGATGCCGGCGACAATGACGCCGAGTGCGATCAAGCTGCCGACGCACAAAATGGGCCGTAGATTCGAGTAGTCTTTCTTCGTCACGAAGACCGAAAGCGTCAGGCCGCCGAAGACCGCTAGGGTTAAGATGGCCGCCGTGGGAATCGCTTTGGGCATGTAATGCTCGGCGATGATGAGTAGCGGCAAAAAGATCACCGCTTCGGCGACAACGTACAGGCCCAATCCGGCGTATTGCATGGCTCGAGAACTGTCCGACTGCGCCCAGGTCTGCGCCAGCCAACTCGCACCCATGAAGCCGAGCATGACGGCCAACCAGCTAAAGCGGCTGAACATCAGCAGATCGAGAACTTGCTTCTGCCCGGATTCTCCGAGTACCTGAAACAACAATACCTCAACACCCATGAAGGCCAGGATCGCGCCGGCCAGATGGGCGTAGGTCCGGCGGATGAACGCCGCGCGTTCACTACCCGCCGCTTGTGCGGCCAGAGAATAATCGTAACCGTAACTCATCTTACGCTCCCGACTTGGGTTTGATGGACATTGGGGCAGGACGATTGCATCGTCACCACGCCACACTCCAATTCTATCCCATTATAAGTCAATACGGAAGAGGCATCCACCACGCGATTTACGCCCGCTGGAAATCTCCCCTGACGCTCGCGGAGGCGGCATAATAGAATAAGAAGCGTTAACCGCATGAGGTAGGTCCCGCTTGCCGAGCGGGATCTGTTCGGGCAAGGTCCCGCTCGGCAAGCGGGACCTACTTCATACGGTTAACGCCTGTAAGAGATGTCCGGTTCCTGGCCCGCCTTCCATCCCGCCTCTCCTAAGCGCAAAGGTATAGCACCTTATGAGGCTCATCGCTACTCTGTTTGGCTGTCTTTTCGCCGCTTCCCTGTCGCGAAACGCGGTCCACGCCGCTCCCGTGACCAGTCCGCAAGGCGTCGAATTCTTCGAGAAACACGTTCGTCCCGTGCTCGTCTCGAAGTGCCAGTCGTGCCACGGCCCGAAACGGCAGCAGGGAGGATTGCGTCTGGATTCGCGCGCGGCTCTGCTGAAGGGCAGCGACAACGGAGCCATCTTCGTTGCCGGCCAGCCCGATAAGAGCCTACTCATTCAGGCCATTCGTTACGACCATGAGACGCAGATGCCGCCCAAGGGTAAACTGCCGGACGACGCCATCGCTCGCCTGACTACCTGGGTCAAGATGGGCGCTCCGTGGCCGGATAGCGACATCAAGGTGGATAAGCATACGCGGACGGTGGCCGAAGTGCGCGGTACGCACTGGTCGTTTCAGCCGGTGAAGAAACCAGCCCTGCCAGCGGTGAAGGATGCCGCCTGGGTGAAGACGCCGATTGACGCCTTTGTGCGGGCCAGTCTGGAAACGAAGGGCATGACGCCCTCGCCGGCAACGGATCGGCGCACGCTGATTCGCCGCGTCACGCTGGATCTGCACGGTTTACCGCCTACGCCGGAAGAAGTGGCCGCTTTTGAGAACGATCGTTCGCCGGACGCCTATGCGCACCTTGTCGATCGGTTGCTCGCCTCGCCGCGCTATGGCGAACGCTGGGGCCGCCATTGGCTCGATGTCGCTCGCTATGCCGACTCCAAGGGCTACGTCTTCACCGATGAAAGACGCTACCCCTTCGCCTACACGTATCGGGATTACGTTATCCGTTCCTTCAATGAGGATTTGCCTTACAATCAGTTCGTGGCGCAGCAAGTGGCCGCCGATCAATTGCCGCTGGGCGAAGACAAACGGCCGTTGGCAGCGCTCGGTTATTTAACGCTGGGCCGGCGCTTCCTCAATAACACGCACGATATTATCGACGATCGCATTGACGTGACCATGCGCGGCCTGCAAGGGCTGACGGTTGCCTGCGCACGCTGTCACGATCACAAGTTCGACCCCATCCCGCAGAAAGATTATTACTCGCTTTACGGCGTGTTCGCTAGTTCCGTGGAGCCGAAGGAACTGCCGCTCATCGGCCATCCTGATCGGACGCCGGAACTTGCCGCCTTCGAGAAGGAGTTGGCGAAGCGCAAAGCGGAGGTCGAGAAATATCGCGAGACAAACAAGGCTGAGCTTGCCAAGGGCAATCGCAAGTTCCGCGACGGTTTGCGTGCCTTGCAGAAGAAGGTCGATCAATGGCAGGTGACAGCGGCTTCGGCCCCGCCGCGTGCGATGGTTCTGCAAGATGCTCCGTCGCCGATGACGCCGTATGTCTTTCTGCGCGGGAATCCGAACAATCATGGTCCCACGGTGCCACGCCAGTTCCTCGAAGTGGTGGCCGGCGCGAAACGGCAGCCGTTCCGTCAGGGCAGCGGCCGGCTCGAACTTGCTCGCGCCATTGCGGATCGCAATAATCCGTTGACGGCGCGCGTGATGGTCAATCGCATTTGGCTGCATCACTTCGGCGCGGGCCTCGTGCGCACGCCAAGCGATTTCGGTCTACGCGGCGATCCGCCCACGCATCCGCACTTGCTCGACTGGCTGGCCGCGACGTTCATGGACAATGGTTGGTCGATCAAGAAGTTGCATCGGCTGATTTTGTTGTCGAACACCTATCAGCAGGCGAGCAGCGACGATGCGCACCTGTTGCAGATTGACCCGGACAATCGTTTGTTGGCCCGCATGAATCGGCAACGGCTTGATTTCGAGGCATTGCGCGATTCGCTGTTGGCCGTGGCCGGTCGGCTCGATACGACGATGGGCGGTCGCGCCGTGGAATTGACGACGGCTCCGTTCACGCCGCGTCGTTCGGTGTACGGCTTCATTGATCGCCAGAATTTGCCCGGATTGTTCCGCACGTTCGACTTCGCCAGCCCCGATACCAGCACGCCGCAGCGCTACACGACCACCGTACCGCAACAAGCGCTGTTCCTGATGAACAGCCCCTTCGTGATCGAGCAGGCTCGCCACTTCGTCAAGCGCGCTGATGTGGCGGCGCAGGTGAAGGATGAGGCGAAGATCGAACGCATGGTTCGATTGGCCTATGGCCGCGCCGCCGAAGCGGACGAGATTGCGCTGGGATTACGGTTTCTCTCCGAAGCGCGCAAGGGTGGTGACGAGAAGAAAGGCGGACTTCATCTATCGGCATGGGAGCAGTATGCTCAAGTGTTGCTACTGGGTAACGAGTTCGCGTTTGTGGATTGATCGAAATTGCTTGGGAGGATTGGTCCATGAGTGAACACACGAATGGCAAGACGAGGCCGGATCGGTGGGTATACGTCAAGAACCGTGCGAAGTTCCTGCCGACGGATTTGCTTCCGTATGCCGATCAATGGTTGGCCTGGAGCGCGGATGGTTCGCAGATAGTCGCCCACCATAAAGACTTGGCCGAGGTAGCCCGGATGGTTGCGGAAAGCGGATTGGAACGTGAAGACGTTATTTTCGATCATCTCCCCCCTGGCGGAGAGGTTACCACACTCCTATGAGTCTTCGCTTCCCCTACCTGCGCGTTGCTAAGGGACAGCCGATTGTCACCTTGAGCGGCAGGCTCTATCGACCACGGCCTATCATCGGAGTAACCATCGTGGGTCCGGCGGGTGCGCTGGCCCAGGATGGACTGCTCGATACAGGGGCCGACGATACACTGTTTCCGGAACACGTCGCTGCCTTGGTCGGCATCGATTTAGCGAATGCGCCTCAGGGGACGGCGGGAGGGGTTGGTCAGGAGATCATCCCCGTCCGTTATGCGGAAGTGACGGTTCGCATCGCCGATAACCAAGAGCAGAGAGAATGGCGCGCCTGGGTGAGCTTCGGTCCCTCCACACGCCGCTACGCTCTTTTAGGATATGCCGGCTTTCTGCAATACTTCACGGCGACCTTTCATGGCGATCGCGAGGAGGTCGAGCTGACAGTGAATGGTCAGTATCCCGGCACGTAGCCGGATGACGCCCGGCGTCGCTATCGGGCGAGTTCGCGTTTGTGAATTAAATCCCAAGCACGGGAGAGGGGTGTATGACGACAACCGCTGTTAAGCTAATTACCGCTGCCGAATACGCCGCCATGCCGGAACCGCCGGATGGCTCCAAGGAGGAATTGGTCCGAGGAGTGATTGTCACCATGCCCGCCCCTGGATTTCGACATGGCATCGTTCAACTCGCCATCGGCGCTCTACTACGCCAGCATACACGCGGCACACGCTGCGGGCGCGTCACGGTCGAGAGTGGTCTGCCGACCGAGCAAGATCCGGATACCGTGCGTGGTCCCGACGTGGCATTCTGGAGCGCCGAGCGTTTGCCTCTCGATCAGATGCCGCCAGTCTATCCCGATGTGGCCGCTGATTTGGTCGTGGAAATTCAGTCGCCCAGCAGCAGGCGCGTGACCACGCAGGACAAGATTCGGGAGTACCTCAACTGCGGCGTTCGCCTCGTATGGATCGTGGATCCACAGACGCGGACGGTGACGGTCTATCGGCAGGCCGGCGAAGGACGTTTGCTCTGGGAGGACGCGACCTTGACGGGGGAAGACGTGTTGCCGGGTTTCGAGTGCCGTGTCGCGGAATTCTTCGAGTAGATGCAACCTGCGGAGAGAGCGGGAATGTCTCCTACCGTTGACCTTATGGGCATGATTGCGGCCATTGCCATCAGCGTTGTCGTCTTCGGCTTGCTCGGTGTCGGCGCGGTGCTGGTCATCCGCGATACGATCCGGCAGCGTGGGAACTGGGGCATCAACACGAAGCCCGTCGTCTGTACCGAGTGCGGTGAGCCGATGCCAATGGTTCGCAAACCAGCCAACTGGCGGCAGGCGCTATGGGGTGGCGGAACGTGTCCTGAGTGCGGCCTTGAACTCGACAAATGGGGCCGGCCCATTGAGGGACAAAACGCGCCGGCGAAATGGAAGGTTCTCCGCGCTGCTGACGAAGCCGCCGAGCGTGAGCGCCGGCCGCGGCGAAGAGACGAACGAATTCGCGACGAGAACGACCAAACACAACGAGGAGATGCACCATGATTCATCCGCTGACCCGCCGCGATTTCCTGTGTCGCTCCGGCATGGGCTTCGCCTCGCTCGGCTTGGCGAACCTGATGGCCTCGCAAGGTCTGGCGGCCGATGCCGCCCGCTCCGCCTCGCCGCTCGCGCCCAAGGGACCGCATTTCGCGCCCAAGGCCAAGCGTGTCATTCACCTATTTATGAATGGCGGTCCCTCGCACGTCGATTCGTTCGATCCCAAGCCGTCGCTGGCGAAATTCGCCGGCAAATCGCTGCCGCGCACCAATCTCCGCACCGAACGCCGAACGGGTGCCGCCTTCCCCTCACCCTTCAAGTTCCAGCGCTACGGCAAGAATGGCATCGAGGTTAGCGACCTGTTCCCGCATACCGCGCGCAGCATCGATGATATTTGCGTCATCCGTTCGATGCACGCCGATGTTCCCAATCATGAGCCGTCGTTGTTACTAATGAACTGCGGCGAAGCCCGGCAGATTCGACCGAGCATGGGTTCATGGGTGACTTACGGCCTCGGCAGCGACAATCAGAATTTGCCCGGTTTCATCGCCATGTGTCCGGGCGGCTATCCCATTCAGGAAACACAGAACTGGCAATCGGCCTTCCTGCCCGGTGCGTATCAGGGCACCTACATCGACACGCGCCATACGCAAGTCGAAAAGCTCGTCGAACACATCAAGAACACGACGCTATCGCTGAGCGAGCAACGTCATCAACTCGATTTGCTGCGTCTGCTCAACGAGCGCCATCAGCAGCGTCGCCAGCACGATGGTCAACTCGAAGCGCGTATCCAGTCGTTCGAGCTGGCCTACCGCATGCAGATGGATGCGACGGACGCTTTCGACGTGAGCCGCGAGCCGAAGCACATCCGCGACCTGTACGGACCCGGCACGCAAGCGCGGCAAATCCTTATTGCGCGGCGACTGCTGGAAAAGGGTGTGCGTTTCGTGCAGGTCTGGCACGGCGCGGGCCAACCGTGGGACAGCCACGACGATATCGAGATTCAGCATCGCCGGCTGGCGAAAGAGTGCGATCAAGCTATCGGCGCTCTGCTCGTGGACCTGAAACAGCGCGGCATGCTCGATGATACGTTAGTCATCTGGGGCGGCGAGTTTGGCCGCACGCCGACGGTCGAACTGCCGACGCCGGGGGCCAACGCCGGAAAAATCAATGGCCGCGATCACAACCATTGGGGATTCTCTATGTGGCTGGCCGGCGGCGGCGTCAAAGGCGGCTATGTTCACGGCGCGACCGATGAATTCGGTTTCCAGGCCGTCGAGAACAAGGTGCATGTTCACGATTTGCAAGCGACCATCTTGCACCTGCTCGGCTTCGATCACGAACGCCTGACGTATCGCTATGCGGGCCGCGATTTCCGGCTGACGGATGTGCATGGGCATGTGGTTAAGGAAGTGATTGCGTGATTATCCTGGATAGGCAGTCAAAGTGTCTCCTTAAGAATCTTTTTTTAACCTGGTTCCCAAACAGTGTTTGGGAACCAGGAGAGAATGAAACAACTTTCATTCGCTTTCCTTCCGATGCTTGAACGCCACCATGCCCAGCGGAGGAACGGTGAGCGTGAGCATGTAATCGCGGCCGTGGCACGGCACGGGAGCGGTGTGAACGCCGCCGAAGTTGCCTTGGCCGCTGCCGCCGTAAAGCGGCGCATCGCTGTTGAGAACCTCTGCCCATTCGCCGCCGAGCGGAACGCCAATCTGGTAATTGTAGCGCGGCACCGGCGTGAAGTTGCAGACGAGGACGATGGTATCGTCCACCGATTTGCCCTTGCGCAGCAGACTGACCACGCACGCTTCCGCATCGCAGCAGTCGATCCACTCGAAGCCGGCGGGATCGCAATCGAAGATGTGCATGGCCGGTTCGCCACGGTAGAACGTATTGAGATCGCGCACCCAACGCTGCAAGCCGCGATGACGAGCATTCTCCAACAGATGCCAGTCGAGACTGGTCTCGAAATTCCATTCGTTCCACTGGCCGAACTCGCAACCCATGAAGAGCAGTTTCTTGCCCGGCTGCGCGTACATGTAGCCGTAGAGAACCCGCAAGTTGGCGAACTTTTGCCACTCATCGCCGGGCATTTTCGACAGCAGCGATTGCTTGCCGTGTACGACTTCATCGTGCGACAGCGGCAAGACGTAATTCTCGCTGAAGGCGTACAACATGCGGAACGTCAGCTGATTGTAATGGTATTTGCGATGAACGGGATCGCGTGAGATGTAATCGAGCGTGTCGTGCATCCAGCCCATGTCCCACTTGTAGCCGAAGCCGAGGCCGCCCAGGTACGTTGGGCGCGATACCTGCGGCCAAGAGGTCGATTCCTCCGCGAAAGTCACAACATCGGGATACTCGCCGTAGACGCGCTCGTTGAGCCGGCGCAAGAAGGCGATGGCTTGCAGGTTCTCACGGCCGCCGAATTCATTGGGCGCCCATTCCCCCTCTTTTCGCGAATAATCGAGATAGAGCATGGAGGCAACCGCATCCACGCGCAAGCCGTCAATGTGATACTCGTCCAGCCAAAAGAGCGCGTTGCTGATGAGGAAGTTGCTGATTTCCTTGCGGCCATAGTTGTAGATGAAGGTTCCCCAATCGGGGTGCGCGCCGAGGCGTGGGTCGGCGTGTTCGTAGAGGTGCGAACCGTCGAAATAGCCCAGGCCATGTTCGTCGCGCGGAAAGTGAGCCGGTACCCAATCGAGAATGACGCCGATGCCGCGCTGATGCAAATGGTCGATCAAATACATGAGGTCTTGCGGTGTGCCGAAGCGACTGGTGGGCGCGTAATAGCCGACGGTCTGATAGCCCCAGGACGCGTCGAGCGGATGCTCGGTGATGGGCAGGAACTCGACGTGCGTGTAACCCATGTCGTGGGCGTAATCGGCCAGCAGCGGAGCCATCTCGCGATACGTGAGCCAGCGATTGGCCTCGTGCGGCACCCGTCGCCACGAGGCAAGGTGGACCTCGTAAATCGTCATCGGCGCATCAAGGGCATGCGCGCGGCCACGGCGGACCATCCACTCCCGATCGCCCCAGTCGTGGCCGGATAGATTCCACACCTTTGAAGCGGTGCGCGGCCGAATTTCGGCGGCGAAACCGTAAGGGTCGGCTTTCTCGACCACGTAGTCGCGCACGCGGGAAGTGATGGCGTACTTGTACACGGCACCCTGGCCGATGCCGGGAATGAATGCCTCCCAGATACCGGATGTTTTCACCGAGTGCAGCGGGTTCGCACCGGGCCGCCAGCCGTTGAAATCGCCAACGACCGAGACGGTTCGCGCATCGGGCGCCCATACCGCGAAGTGAGTGCCGGCGACGCCGTCGCGCTCCGCGAGATGCGCGCCGAGCTTTTCGTAAGCGCGGTAGTGCGTTCCTTCCGACCACAGATAGACATCGAAATCGGTCAACGTCGCGGTACTCACGGTGTCGATCCTTTCACATAGTCCGTAGTCCGTAGTCCGCAGTCCGTAGCAAAGACAGACGATGGTTTTTGCTACAGACTACGGACTACGGGAAAGCAGAGCCAGGATGCCGCGGAGCGGGATTCGGACCCAGTCGGGCCTATTGTTTAGTTCGTAATTCAGTTCATAAAACGCCTTGTCCAGCGTGAAGGCGTCGAGCAGCGCCGCGAAGGACGCCGGCTCGCCGGGCAAGAAGAGCGCTCCGTCGGCGGCAAGGCGATATTCGCGGAGGAAGGCGGCGGAGACCCACTGGAACCACAAATCGGCCCAGGGTTCCAACCGGGCGAAGTCTTCGGGGCGATCCTGTGTGAAGGCGAACAGGCCGGCGTAAGCGGCGTAATGATACGAGCGCACCATGCCAGTCACGTCTTTAAGCGGCGATCGCTTGGCTCGCCGTTCCTCCACGGTTCGCGTCGGCTCACCCTCGAAATCGAGAATGACGAAATCATTTTCGACGCGCAGGACTTGCCCCAAGTGGTAATCGCCGTGGCAGCGAATCTTGAGAGTGCTTGTCTGAAGCGGCGACTCCGCTTCCAGACGGTTCAGCACCTCGGAGCCTTTCGCCATCAACCGCTGAGCCGATTCCGCGACTTCCGGCGGCAATTGCTCCACGTTATCGCGCAGGGCGGCGAGGGCGAGTTGGCCTTGCTCGCGGATGCTTGCACGCAGCGCGGCGGCGTCGGCGGGTGTGAATGGCTCCGGGGCGAACTCGGGAGTGCTGGCATCGGCAGCCAGGGCAAGGTGCATCTCGGCCGTGCGCCGGCCGAGCGTTCCCGCCGCGTGCAGATAGCCGCCGATCACCTCCAGCGCGCCGGGCGGCGGTGCAGAATCGGCCAACTCCAGCAGGGAACGATCATCGGGAGCGGTCGGGTCGGGACTCGACATGCGGCCCGAGGCTCGCTCGTAGTAACGGCCCAATTCGTCAACCGCGTAACGCCAGCCGTCTCCCTGATTGGAAACCAGCGCTTGCAGGATGGCGAGCGTGATGGGTTCCGAACCCTCCCGATAATACTCGATGGTGCCCGCCACGCGCGGGATACGCTCGAAAGCATCCTTTTCCGTGAGGAATCGGCCAATCTCGAAATCGGGGTTGATGCCGGCTTCCAAACGGCGGAACAATTTCAGGAGCAACCGCCGGCCGTAGAACAGCAACGAATTGCTCGATGTAGCCGGGCCGCGTACCACCGACAAGGGCTGCTCAGGATTGCGGCGTAGCCCGGCGAAAGCGGCGGTCGAGAAGGCACGGACTCGCCCCGAGCGTGTAGCCAACTCTCGTCCGTCTTGGATCGCCGTCAGTAGTGACGTGCAAGTGTCATCATCCGCCAATGCGTCATGCAAAAGCGCTTCGCCATGCGGACCATGCAAGCGAGCGATCACCCACGGCTTCATGGAAGACAGCATCCGCGCCGCAGCCTCTCCACTCGTCACGCCGACGGGCACGAAATACAGGTCGTCCTTGCCGTCCGCGAACTTCACTTCCAGCATCATCAGAAAGATGCGTGCTTCTCCTGCGGGAAAATCGCCCCAGTCGGCGATGCGAACGCGCGAGAGAGGTCGGCCCTTGCCGCCGAACCAGCGCTGCGCCCGTAGAAACGCCGGCAGCGCGGAGCGCTCCAGTTCCGTTCGCGGCGTGCCTTCCAAGATCGCTTCCCAATTGTCAGCCACTTCGAGGGTCGGTATTGTCTTCACTTCCTCCGTGGCCACCGGGGCCAAGCGAGAGGCGATATCGCTAACCACTTTCTGAAGCTGGAACCAGTAGAACGCACGCGGTCCCAGGGTGAGAAAATAGGGTGAAGTCCCCACCGGCGGGAAGGCGGTTCGGCCGAACATCTCGACGGGAACCAAGCCGGCGAATGCGGAAAGGTCCAGTTCCACCGGCTGGACCGTGCGCGCCAGATTGGCGACGACGAGAATGTCATCGCCGTCACGGCGGACGAAGGCCAGCACCTTGTTGTTGGCAGGCTCCAGCAATTCCAGGCTGCCGCGCGCCAGGGGCGGCGTGCGCTTGCGCAGGGCGATTAGCCGGCGAACCCAGTGAAACAGCGACGAGCTATTTCGCCGCTGCGCCTCGACGTTGACCGATGGATAACCGTAGAGCGGATCCATGATCGGCGGCGCGAACAGGCGGGCGAAGTCGGCGGTCGAAAAACCGGCGTTGCGATCGGCGCTCCACTGCATGGGCGTGCGCAGACCGCCGCGCTCGCCGAGATAAATGTTGTCGCCCATGCCGATCTCGTCGCCATAGTAAAGGACGGGCGAACCGGGCAGCGAGAAAAGCAAGCTGAAGAACAATTCGAGCCGGCGGCGGTTGTTGTCCAGGAGCGGAGCCAAACGCCGGCGGATGCCGCCATGCAATTGCATGCGCGGATCGACGGCGTACTCGCGGAGCAAATAATCGCGTTCCTCGTCCGTCGCCAGCGCGAGCGTCAACTCGTCGTGATTGCGGAGCAACACCACCCACTGACAGTCCGCGGGCGGAATCGGCGTCCGCCGCAAAAGGTCGGCAAGGGGATGACGATCTTCCTGCCGAAGCGCCAGGAAGAGCCGTTGAACCAGCCCCAGATTCGGTGCCATGTGGCATTCGTCGCCGTCGCCGAAGTAGGGCATCACATCGCCCGGCCCGGCGCTTACGCCCGCTTGTAACATGCGGCCGGGGTAGGCGGATGCAAGCTCGCGGCGCATCTCCTTGAGCAGAGCATGCGTCGGAGGCAGATTTTCGCAGGGCGTTCCCGGACGCTTGAACAGATAGGAAACCCCATTGAGGCACAGGCCGTCCACGCCCTGATCGAGCCAGAAACGCAGAACCTTGAGAACTTCGGCGCGCACCAGCGGATTGTCGTAATTCAGGTCGGGTTGATGATCGAAGAAGCGATGCCAGTAATAAGCGCGGGCCACGGAATCCCACGTCCAGTTCGAGCGTTTCGCATCATCGTACAGAACCTCGGCCTCGGCGAATTTTCGATCGCTGTCGCTCCACAGATAGAAGTCGCGCAGCGGCGACCCTGGCGGCGCGGCGCGTGCAGCCTGGAACCACGGGTGCTGGTCCGATGTGTGATTGATGACCATCTCCGCCGCCACGCGCAAACCGCGTTCGTGCGCCTCTCGCACAAACGCCTGAAAGTCTGTCAGTGTGCCGAGAGCCGGATGGACATCGCGATAATCGCTTACGTCGTAGCCATCGTCGAGCCAGGGAGACGGTGAGAAGGGCAGCAGCCATAGACAGGTGACGCCGAGTTCCTGCAAGTAATCGAGCTTGCGCGTCAGTCCCACGAAGTCGCCGATCCCGTCGTTATTGCCGTCGAAAAACGACTTGACGGGAACCTCGTAAAATACCGCGTTCTGATACCAGAGCGGATCAATCTCGCTGCTGGCTCGTTTCATGGTCGGGCGTCCTTGAAGGCGAACGGCCGGCTTCAGCCGGCTGGTAAGGCGTGTTTAGAAAAAATAATCGAAGTCCTGTTCGGTTCGCACGCGCTTGCGCAGGCGGAAGACATGAGCCGACGCGGCGTGAGGGTCGAGGCGGACGAAGTTCGCTTCGCCACTCCATAAAAACCGCGCATCGGTCAGCAGATCGTGAACCTGATACGGTTCGCCCGGCCGCAAGCCGAAGGCATCGAGCGGCACGCGCACCCAACCGGACTGGACATGGTGCGGATCGAGGTTGACGACGACGAGAATGATATTGGACAGGTCCGCCGTGGTTTTGCCGTAGAAGAGAAGTTGCTCGTTGTCAGTTGAATAAAAGCGCAAACGGTCGTTGGCGTGCAGAGCCGGGTTCGCACGGCGGATCGTATTGACGCGGGCGATGAATTCGCGGAAGACATTGGGTTTGTTCCAATCCCAATGGCGTAGCTGATATTTCTCCGAATCGAGATATTCCTCGCTGCCGTGCTTGACGGCCCGATGTTGGAATGTCTCGAAGGGCGGACCATAAATGCCATAGGTCGCGCCGAGCGTCGCGGCCAAAACCAACCGACTTTGAAACGCGGCCTTGCCGCCGTATTGTAAAGGTTCGGGAAGAATGTCCGGCGTGTTGGCGAACAGATTGGGACGCATATATTCTTGCAATTCCGTCCGCGTCAACTCCGTGAAATACTCGGTCAATTCCGCCTTGGTGTTCCGCCAGGTGAAGTAGGTGTACGACTGCGAGAAGCCGCTTTTGGCCAGGTAACGCATCACCTTGGGCCGCGTGAACGCCTCGGCGAGAAAAATCGTGTCGGGGTGTCGCTGTTGGATTTCGCCGATAAGCCACTCCCAGAAGCGGAAGGGTTTGGTATGCGGATTGTCCACGCGGAAGATGCGGACGCCATGACCGCACCAGAACAACATCACATTGAGCAGCGCGTTCCACAGTTCCTGCCAGTCGGTACACTCGAAATCGAGCGGGTAAATATCCTGATATTTCTTGGGCGGATTCTCGGCGTATTTGATGGTGCCGTCCGGCCGATGGCGAAACCATTCCGGGTGTTCGCGTACCCAGGGATGATCGGGAGAACACTGAAACGCGATGTCCAGCGCGATCTCAAGACCGTGCTTTCCTGCTGTAGTCAGAAGATGCTCGAAGTCGGCGAGCGTTCCCAGTTGCGGATGAATGGCCGTGTGTCCCCCCTCCGCGCCGCCGATGCCCCAAGGACTACCAGGATCGTTGGAGCCAGCGTTCAAGGTGTTGTTGGGGCCTTTGCGATAGCCCAGGCCGATGGGGTGAATCGGCGGCAGATAGAGGACATCAAAACCCATGTCGCGGACGTAGGGCAGCCGTTTTTCGACATCCTTGAAGGTGCCGTGTCGCTCCGGTTCGTCGGCGCAGGAACGCGGAAACAATTCGTACCACGCGCCGAAACGCGCGCGCACTCGATCCACGGTGACACGCAGAACACGCTCGTAATTCTCTCCGCTATCGCGGTCGGCATGGCGTGTCATGAGCGCGGCGAGAAGCGGATCGAGAGCGGTTCGGGTTCGGGTGACGGGAGAATCTTCTCCGCCGATGGTATCGGCCCACTCGCGCAACGGCTCGCCTTCCTCGGCATCGGCACGCCGCGCCGCCTCCTTCACGAGTTCCGCGCCCTCCAGCAGATCGCTCATCACGTCCTGCCCTGCCTCGGCCTTGCGCGATAAATCGCGACGCCACGAAGCGAAGCGATCAATCCAGGCCTGCACGGTGTATTCGTACTGTCCCAGTGCATCCACGGAAAAGCGTGCGGTCCAGTGGTCATTGCCTTGCGCTTCCATGCCGACTTCCCTCCACGCCGACTCGGAGGCGTGGCGATAGCGCAGCACGGCCGCCACTACATCGTGACCATCGCCATGAATCGCGGCGCTGACGTGGACTTCTTCGCCGATGGTCCGCTTGATGGGGAAACGCCCGCCATCAATCTCCGGCTGCACACCCTCAATAATCACACGAGAAGGAAGTCGATTCGGCAGACGATCCATCGGTTTACATACCCTGAGAAATTCTCGACTGAATTGCCAGCCCGCAGCGCCAGCAAGGGGCTTCCCTTGCTGGCGCTACGGGCTAGCTAAAAGGTTAGTGCCTCTTAGCCTATTCCGCCAAGAAATGTCGGCAAATGTAGTGCCAAGAAGCGCAGGGGATTGATAACGGATTGCTCGCCTCCGCCTTCGCGGGTAGCATGGCACCTGGCGGCGTTTTCGCGTTTATCCACCCCTCCACAAAGCCATCAATCGAAGGACAACCGATGTCGCAATCCGCGAAAGGGCGAATGACCTTCCTGCTGTCCCTCGTCGCTCTGTGCCTCGTCGGATTGCGTCCGGTCGCGGCGATCGAGAGCGCCGACCCCGATGAAAAGACTCTGCTCGATAACAAAATCGCCACCGATGGCCGCGGATTATTGGCCTTTCTGCGCTCGCGCACGCTTAGTCCGGAAGACAGCGAAAAGCTGAAGACGCTCGTTCGGCAGTTCGGCAGCGACTCCTTCAAGGACCGCGAGAAGGCGACGGCCGCGCTGCTCCGTTACGGGCGCCTCGCGCTACCCGCCTTGCGTGAGGGAGCGAGAAACGCCGATGCGGAAATCGCCAGTCGCTCGCGCCGCTGTATCGAGGAAGTCCTTGCGCGACCCGGACCCGATCTCGCCATTGCGGCGCTCCATCAAATCGCGCGGCGTCGTCCGGCGGGAGCGGCGGAGGTGTTACTGCGCTACCTGCCCTTCGCGGATGATGCCTTCGTCGAAGAGGAAACGCTTGCGACTCTGGCCGCGCTGGTCCAAAACGGAAAAGAAGTCGATGCCGCCCTCATCAAAGCCCTCCGCGACGACTTGCCGCTTCGACGCATCGCCGCCGCCCGCGCCCTGGGACGGGCCAAGGAGGACAAGGTTCGCGCGCTCGTGCGCAAACTGCTGACCGACCTCGATGCGCGCGTTCGTCTGGAAGCTGCCCATTCCTTGCTCTTGGCCCGCGATAAACAGGCGGTGCCGGTACTTATCGGCTTGCTGGCGGACGACTCGGTCGAGATTATGTATCGAGCCGAGTCGCTCCTTCTGTTGGCCGCCGGCGAGACGGCTCCGAAAGTATCGTCGGGAGATGGATCGGCCGCCGCACGGAAGGCGTGGCGCGCTGCCTGGGCTTCCTGGTGGCAGACCCGCGGCGCCGGCCTCGACCTATCTCGTATTAACGAAGAGAAGCCGAAACTCGGCTTCGTGGCCGTTACGATGGACTCCGGCGAGCCTCAGGTTTGGGAATACGGCCACGATCGCAAGGAACGCTGGCGGCTCAACGGATACGGTTTGCCGATGGACGTGCGCGTCTTGCCGGGCGGAACCATCCTCGTCGCCAGTTCCGACGGCGTAAGCGAAAGAGACAAGACCGGCAAAGTCCTCTGGCGAAAGACCCTCTCCAGCAGCGCCAACGCGGCGCAGCGTCTGTCCAACGGCAACACCTTCATTGGCACCCACACGCAACTTCTCGAAGTGGATCGAGCCGGCAAGGAAATTGTCACGCACACTCCCAACGTGGGCACCATCACGGACGCCCTGCGTTTATCCAATGGTCATGTGGTTTTCATCAATACGCGCGGCATGCTGAAGGAAATCACCTGGCCGGCATGCAAGGAAGTCCGCACGCTGCGGCTGAGCAAGGCACCCGCGCAGGCCACCGACTGGTATCGACTCGAAGCCGCACCGGGCGGGCGCTTTTTGCTGGCTTCTCACAGTGATGGCCGCGCCTTCGAGATCGACGCGGGCGGCAAGGTGGTATGGGAACACAAGGTCCAGTACGCTTACTCGGCCACGCGGTTGGCGAACGGCCATGTGCTGATCGCGACGGCGGAGAGTCGTCGTCTTATCGAGGTCGATCACGAGGGCAAGATCGTCCACGAGCAGAAGGCTCAGAGTATATTGAGGCGAGTGCGCGCGCGTTGAGCGGATTCAGCAAACACGGCAAAATGAGCCGAAAGCGTAAGAGGCACTAACCGAATGACTTGCCAGCCCGCAGCGCCAGCAAGGGACATTCCCTTGCTGGCGCTGCGGGCTGGTCAAAAAATTAGGGGAGATTGGCGTTCCCAGGATTACGCTTTCGGTTCGGATAGAGTCTTTATCACTTGCCCATTCCGCTGTTGACGATCGGGCCTCGGCCGGGCCTCCTCGCGCGGAAGTAGCGGCACGTTGCTCGTCTGCAATCGACCAATCTCCTCTGCTTGCCGCACGGCCTCTTCGGGGTTATTTCGGTGCAGCATCAGGTAGTCCTGCAATGTTGCCATGCTATATTTGCAGTCCTCAATCCGTCCGGCGAAAACGTGAGACAGGGAAGCGTGTTCGGGAAAGAAGCGTTGATAGAGCCGGCCGGCTTGGTCCGCCGTCGCATTTCCGAACGAGAGTTTCACATCGGCGCGACCCGGTCGAATGAGCGCCGGATCGAGTTTTTCGATGTGATTGGTCGTCATCACGATGATGCGGCCTTCCGGCGAGGCGACACCGTCGAGGGCGTTGAGTAAGCCGGAGAAGGTCAGTCCGCCCTCCTTACCGCTGGCACGTTTCCGATGAGCGAAAGCGCAATCGATGTCTTCCAGAAGCACGATATTGCGATCCGGCACCTTGGCGAGCAGATCGTTGATACGATTATCGTTCATGTCCGGGTCGCTGAGCATCAGCAGATAGATGCTCATGCCCAGTTCGCCGGCCAGGGCTTTGACGGCGCTGGTTTTGCCATTGCCCGGAGGACCATAGAGGAGATAACCGCGACGATAAGGCACGCCGACCCGCTGATACCAGTCGGCCCCAGTCAGAAACTCTTTCATGTCTATCAGCAGTTCCTCGGCCTGATTGCCGTCGAGAATGACGCTGTCCAGCGCACGCGGCTTGATGCGCGTGCCCAGCGCCCAGTAGCCGTAGGTGGGTATGCGAATGTCCATTCGGCCATCCTCGGGCAAGGCTTTGTCCCGACATTCTTCGATCAGCTGGCGCGCTAGGTCGCGGTTGCGACTGAAGATACGCAGCGTGAAACTTTCCTTGTTACGGAGCAGACTCTTGGCATCGCCACCGCCGGAGCCGGCGAGGAGAGAGGGACCGGCCGCGTTTTCCTGGCGATCGCGGCTGAGCGTCACGAAACGGCGTTTGTACCAGAAGAAGTAGGTGCCGACCGCTGGCACGAAATACACCGTGGGTCTGTTGGCGTCCTTCTCGGCCTCGGTCTCGCCCGACTCGTCGGGCCGATTCCGCTTGGTGACAACCGACACCGACAACGTGCGGCGCAGTTTGTCGGCCAGCCAGACCTGCATCCACTGATAGGATTCGTCCTCATCAAGGACTTCCATCTTCAGAATGAAGAACCGTTCAAGGAAGTTATAGATTCGGCCGGGGAGTTGTTTGAGGTAATAGAGCGCTCCGCCCACGAGCATCAGGACCAACCCGCCCGAAAGGAAGGGGTTCTGCCCGGCCTGGAAAAGATCCATTGTAATCGTCCTCATAAGAAACCAGGATTTCGACAGAGCCGTTCTCGTAGTGTCTCCGTTTGGCGAGCCTCCCGCGTAAGCGGGGGGAGTTTGGGCGAAGAACTCCCCCCGCTTACGCGGGAGGCTCGCCAAACGGAGACACTACCGCCGTTCTCGTGCCTGTGGACTTCGGACCTCACGTTTGGACATTCCCCGGTTCGGCAGGGAGAGGAAGGCAGGTCCGGAAGGCAGACACCGAAGTCCGCCGGTGGGTTCGGATACGGTCGTTCTGGGCATATTCTTTCTGGCCCTTTGGACCGCGCTCGACTAATTTAGGGAGTGTCCGGCGTTGATTAACCACGGGAGGACGAAACGATGCGGAAGTGGCTACTGAGTGTGGCGGTTGTTGTGGGCGTGGCGTGGGTCGGGGGCCGATTGCTGGGTCAGCGGTATCTCAGCGGCATCATCTGGCCGGAGCCGGCCGTGGTGACGCCGGGCGAAAACAATGCACCGCCTTCGGATGCCATTGTGTTGTTTGATGGCAAGAACTTCGACGCCTGGACCGGCGGCAAGGATTGGAAAGTCGATGCCGATGGCGGCTTCACTGCCAAGGGAGTCCTCCAGACCAAGCAGAGTTTCGGCGACTGTCAACTCCATCTGGAGTTTGCCTCGCCCAAAGAGGTCAAGGGTAGCGGACAGGGGCGCGGCAACAACGGCCTGGGGCTTATGGGCGCCCGCTACGAAATCCAGATACTCGATTCCTATAAGAACAAGACCTATCCCGAAGGCCAATGCGGGTCGGTGTACAACCAGAGGCCGCCGCAAGTCAACGCCTCACGTCAGCCCGGCGAATGGCAGACTTATGACCTCGTCTTCACGGCCCCGCGGTTCGATAAAGACGGCAAGGTTGGCACGCCAGCGTATGTGACCCTTCTGCACAACGGCGTACTGGTGCAAAATCATACCGAAGTTCTGGGCAACACCTTCTTCGATCGCCCGACCGCGTACAGCAAGCACGCGGAGAAACAGCCGATCGTGCTGATGTACCACGGCAACCCCGTTCGCTTCCGCAACATCTGGATTCGCGAGATCAAGGAGTTGCAAGGTAAATCGGGCGGCAAGAAAGGGAGGGAAGGCAAGTAATCGAATGGATTCGCGGAGGGGCCGCAAACTCGCCGCAACCGATCTTCTGCTCCCTCGCAAGTGGCTTTCGCCGCCGAACGGCCATCGCCGGCTCAAGATCGAACGATCGTTGGGCCGATGCTACTCGATATGTAGCCTCATCCCAACGCGGAGGTTCTCTCAATGCCGGCTAGGGAAGACTTGTTCGTCGCAACACTCATCGAACGCCTGAGCGATCCGGCGTTCGATGTGCGGGTCCACGCTGGAGTGCTTCTGTCAGAAATGGGAGCGAAGGCGGATCAAGCTCTGCCAAGGCTGCGAGAATTGTTGAAAGCCGATGATGTGCGTGACCGCAGGCTTGCCGCCTTGACGCTTGGCTCCCTCGTCCGTGAAGTTGCCGAGGCGTTGCCATCCTTGCTGTATGCCCTGCACGACGAGGATGAGACCGTCCGCCGCCTCGCCGCCGAAGCCCTCCAGAAGACGCCGTCCTCCGCTGTCCGGGTGCAAGCCGCGTAAAATCCCTGCCAGCCCGCAGCGCCAGCAAGGGAAAGTCGTTCGCTTGCTGGCGCTGCGGGCTGGCAGGGATTTATCCGGAAATTATTCTTGGACACGCCCTGAACCGGATGCACGGGGGAGCGAACGCCCGACTCCCTATTCGATTCGCGTTTCTTATTGTTGAGTGGATACGACTTTAATCTGGTTGTCGATGTGTTCCACCCCAGGGACTGAGGCGACAGCGGTCTGTGCCACTTGCTTGAGGTGGTAGCTGGGCAGACAACCATCCAGCGTTAGAACCCCCTCCCGATATTCGCACTTGACGTTGCGCAAGACCAGATAGGGTTCGTGGTGGAGATTCGCTTCGGCCAATTCCGCGATCTTCTCCGGGCGCATGTTTTTGGGAGGGGCAGCGATGGGATAGTTGAGAGGATTTTGTTCGAGGGTCAGCATGGCATCCACTTCTCTTCCAGAGAAAAACCAAGCCCCCGCCGTGTGACACCCACACGGGACGGCTGCCATAGCCGAAATCAGGAGAGGAGTTAACATTCCACGTTAGAGGGCAGTCTATGATCTGTCAACGCCCCCCGATATTTTTTTATTCCCCAGGCAATAATTCACGCAGTCGGTTCAATCGCGGCCTCGCCACAATGAGAAGACATATGAACAGTTCGGTGCAGAAGCGTGCGCATGGAGCGTCGATCGAGTCGTGAGCATAGCACGGATGAGGTGCGGCAAATGGGAGAATGCCGCACTCGGCACATGAGTTGCTGTCTGGGAATAACCATAATCGAGGAAAAGGCCGCCTCTTCCGAAGATTTGGCGAAGAAACTGCAAGAGTTAAAGGAGACACGAGTTTCCGCGGGTCATAACAACATGCTCCCACGAGGAGGCTCCCAGACGACGCGGCCAAGAACCGCATCCCGATTAATCGCCCCGCATGAGGTTATCCATGAGTTCGCAGCCGGACACAGGCAGAAGCATCTTACTTGTTGAGGACGATGAGATTGTTCGCCGAGCTATTCAGATGGTCCTGGAGTGGGAAGGCTATCAGGTAGATTGTTCAACCAATGGGCAAGAAGCTCTCGATTTTCTTCGCTCGGGCGCTCGTCCGTCGCTCATCTTGCTCGACGTGATGATGCCGGTACTCGACGGCGAGCAATTTCGTCGGGAGCAGAAGCGCGACCCCGCCCTCGCCTCCATTCCCGTCATTGTCGTTTCCGCCGCCAGTTTTGCTTCCACCGTGGATGCCGTCTATCACGTTCGCAAACCCTTCGAGGTTCAAGAACTCCTCAACGCCATCCACGATCACGTCCCTCAGATGGCTGTGCGACCGCATGGATGACAGCCTTTCCGCTCCTACCGACGCGAATGCGTATCGGGCACATTTTACATCTCTTTAATAGCTATTTTTGCCCGTGTGTGGACACGCCTTCAGGGACCGCCGCGTTTTCATCGTCTGGCATGTCCGTCTGTCTCACGCGCCACTTACCGCCGCCCAATAGTTCAAGCCATAAATCGTGGAAAGGAAGAAGGAGGGATGGACCGCCGGCGGTGATGTAGGTGATGGAAGTGCCGGCGAGCGCCTCATAGAGACGTTCCAGATGTGCCGATTCCAGCGCCCAGGGAGCGCCATCCAGCACGGCGAAGCGCGGCTGAACCAACAGAAGACGGGCGACGGCCAGGGCGTGCTGATCTCCGCTGGAGAGGACATTCGGCCAATCCCAATCGATGTCCAGTCCACCCGCTTGCCGGGCTAACCCCTCAAGGCCCACGTCCCTCAAGGCACCGCGAATCCGGTCGTCGGAAATATCTCCCTGATCCAGACCATACAGAAGCAAATCGCGCAAACACCCCGACGCGGTGTACACCTGCTGGGGCAGGAACTTAATGTGGTCCGCGGGCGGCGTGATGACTTTCCCCTGTCCCTGACCCCAGAGTCGAGCCGTGGCGAGACAAAGGGCCGTCTTGCCGGAACCGTTAGGTCCCGTGACGATCATTCGCTGTCCCTCGGGCACTTCCAGCGACAGATCGCGGAGGAGTATTCGCTTGTCTTTGGGACTCCACAGCGTCAGCTTCTCATACACCACGCGATGATTATCGGTTCCCCTCTCGATGTGGGCGGGGCCTTGCACTTCGGCCGGATGTTCCTCGGCCGCGCCGGCGGGCGCGGCTTCCTCGGCCGACTCCGTCGCCTCCCACATGCTACCCAGACGATGCGTGACCGCGGCGAAGGTGGATAATTCCTGAAACTTCGTCACGATGAGCGAGAAGGCTCCCATAACTTGACCGAACGCCATCGCCGACTGCGCGATCGCCCCGAACTGCACCTGACCGCGGATATACAGAGCGGCGACAACCATCGCAGGAATGATTTGAATAAGATAATTATATTCCTTGGTGAAGAAGCCGACGTTGCGGGTCACGCGGATGATAGCGCGAAAATTTTCGACCAAGGCGTTAAACTTGCTTAACAGTTGGTTCTTTTCGCCGCCGTGGCCGCTCAGTTGGGCCACCGAGCCGGCGTGTTCGCGGACCCGGCCAAGGCCGAAACGAAAGTCGGCCTCCTTCTGCAACTGCTGATTATTGAGCGGCACCAAGCGCCGCCCCAGCAGGATCGTGCCCAACGAGCCGGCCGCAGCGTAGAGTATGGCCGCCAGGACCAACCAGGGCGTGATCGACCACAGCACGCCCAAAAAAGCAACCAGCGTTAACAGGCCATTGAGGATCAAAACGATAAAGGACAGGCTTGAGGTGGTAAAGGTCTTGGTGTCTTCGCTGATGCGTTGATCGGGGTTGTCGATGGCATGATTGGAGGTTAAACGATGGTAGGCACGGTTCGCCAGATAGCGATCGAGCAGCCGTCGCGTCAGCCATTCGCGCCAAACCAGCCCCAGCTGTTGTTCGGTGAAATACGAGAAGGCTTCGCCGATAGCGGCAATGGCGAACACCCCCGCCAGCAGGCCGCCGAAGGTGTAAAAACGCGCGGCGTGCTTTTGCTCAAGCGCGGTCATGAAGTCGCGCATGATGTAGCTGATGCCGATATTCAGCCCGTTGACCGCCAGCAACAAGACAATCAGAATGACAAGCGCGCCGATCGCCTTGTGCCACGCCTCGGAGACGAAGAAGGGCCAGGCAATCGTGGTGAGACGCGACCACAACGGACTCTTGAAGAAACGCATGGCTCCTCGCCAATGACGGCAACTCCAGGGCGATGGACGATAAAACGCAAACGAGATGCCGTCCGTAGTTCTTGCCAGCCCGCGGCGCCGGCAAGGGGTTTGATTGTCCTTGCTTGCGCCGCAGGCTGGCAAGGAAGATTGGAGATCCCCATGACACACGGTAGCAAGACGCCCGCGCCGCCGATTCTCGATCTGCCAATCGGCACGGGACAAACGGGTACGCGCATGGAATCGGACTCAATGGGCGACATCGCGGTGCCGGCGGAGCATTACTGGGGGGCGCAGACGCAGCGCTCGCTGATGCACTTCGCCATTGGCGAGGAACGCATGCCGATGGCGGTTTATCATGCCTACGGCTTCATCAAGAAGGCGGCGGCGCAGGTCAACGCCGCCGAGAAACTCCTGCCGCCCTGGAAAGCTCAACTGATCGCGCGCGTCGCCGAGGAGGTCATCGCCGGCCAACTCGACCGCGAGTTTCCGCTGTACGTTTGGCAAACCGGCTCCGGCACGCAAACGAACATGAACGTCAATGAGGTTATCGCCAACCGAGCGATCCAACTCGCCGGCGGCACCCTCGGGAGCAAACGCCCCATCCACCCCAACGACGATGTCAACAAAAGCCAATCATCCAATGACACGTTTCCGACAGCCATGCACCTCGCCGCCGCGCGGGAACTGCATCGGCATTTGCTGCCTTCCGTCACGACGCTGCGCGAGGTCATCGCGGCCAAAGCCCGGCAGTTCGCCGGCATCATCAAGATTGGCCGCACGCATTTGCAAGACGCGGTTCCTCTTACGGTGGGTCAGGAATGGTCCGGCTATGTCGCCCAACTCGATGACGCGCTTGATCGCGTCCGCGCTACGCTTCCCGGCCTGTATCGGTTGGCGCTAGGCGGCACGGCCGTCGGCACGGGACTGAATGCGCCGCCGGGTTTCGGTGAAGCGGCGGCGGCGAAGATCGCCGAGTACACGGGGCTGCCGTTCGTTACGGCGCCGAACAAGTTCGCGGCCCTGGCTGCGACCGATGCCATCGTGGCGACACACGGCGCGTTGCGCGGCCTCGCGGCGGCGCTGATGAAGTTCGCCAACGATATTCGCTGGCTCGCCTCCGGTCCGCGCTGCGGTCTGCACGAGTTGATTCTCCCGGAGAACGAGCCGGGTTCGTCCATCATGCCGGGCAAAGTGAATCCGAGGCAGGCCGAGGCGATGCTGATGATCTGCATTCAGGTCATGGGATTCGACGCGGCGGTCGGCTTCGCCGGCGCGATGGGCAATTTTGAATTACACACTTTTCGCCCCCTTTTAACCCACAATATATTGCGGAGTATTCGATTACTCGGCGACATGTGCGAGAAGTTCCGCATCTACTGTGTGGAGGGGATTGAGGTTGATCGGCAGCGGGTGGATGAAATGCTTGGTCGCTCTCTGATGCTCGTCACGGCGCTGAGTCCCGTCCTCGGCTATGATCGCGCGGCCGCCATCGCTCACAAAGCGCTCGCGGACAACATTACTCTGCGCGAGGCGGCCGTTGCCAGCGGTTCAATATCGGTAGAGGAGTTTGATCGCCTTGTCGATCCCGCCAAGATGGTTGGGTAGATTTCCGAGCAGGGGGCATCAGCCCCGTGAGATTCGCTCAGCACGAGCCGCTTGCGGCTTAGCGTGTGCGAACGCTAAGCCGCAAGCGGCTCATTTTGCAGCCTGTAAAGGAAGTCCCATCTCGTTATTGTCGCGAGCCGCTCGCTCCGTGAGCGCGGTCAGCCACGAAGGCGCAAGCGTCGATTCGCTCTCCCAACCGAAGGCGCTTTGGCTGCCAATACCTCCCGGCCCCGGCAGGAAACGATTCACCCAACCACTTACATCCGACACCAACCCCGGCGCGATGCCGTGAACCCATGCCGCCAGTTTCCCCGGCAGCGATAGAACGACTTCCGCATCACCGTGGCGGCAAGCGTCAAGGATTTTGCGGGCAGCGCGCTCCGCGCTCATCGCGATACCAGGGATCGAGTCGGAAACGGTGAACCAGGCGTATTCCGCCCGGTGCTGGCTCTTGAAGGAGGCATTGCGTGGACTGCCGGTACGCATCAGGAAGGGGCAAACGGTGGTCACGACGATTCCGTCTTTGGCCAGTTCCGCACGCAAGCCTTCGGACAAACCGACCAGGGCGAACTTGCTCGCACTGTAGGGCAACAAATGCGGCACACTCACTTTGCCGCCGATCGAGGTGACATTGACGATGCGCCCCTCACGCCGCGCTCGCATCTCCGGCATCACTTCGAGAATGGTGTGCAAGGCGGCGAAATAATTGATCGCCATCGCATCGTGAAAATCTTGCAACGTCATCGTCTCGACGGGACCGACGGAGATGATACCGGCGTTGTTAATGAGTACGTCGATCGCGCCGAAGTGCCGCCGGGCGTCCTCCACGAAATCGCGGACGCCATCGCGAAAGCGCAGGTCGCACGTCTGAGCCAGCACTCGAACGCCGCGTTGAGAGAGGTCGTCGCGGGCATGCTGGACCTCTTCAGGATCGCGCGCGCACACAACGAGATTGGCTCCTTCGCTCGCCAACTGGCGGGCGATAACCAGTCCCAAGCCACGAGTTCCGCCTGTGATGAACACCGTCTTTCCGTGGAAGCGGAAAGCCGTTCGCGCCCGGTGCATGCGATAGGTGAGCCAGGAGGCCAGGCCGACACCAGCGATCAACATTGCTTTCTGTCTATCCATTTCGCACCTTGTTCCTCATGGTGAAGCTATTAGGAACTGCCCGAGGGAGAACTGGCGTTGACCAAGTCGGGTTTCTTGACCGCCGGCCGCTTCATCTGCTGCTCAGGAGTCGGTCGCCGGCCTGGATCGAAGGCGGCCAGCCGCACCGGCTGGCCGGTCTGAGCCGACTGGTACAAGGCGCGGATGATGCGAATATCGGCCAATCCTTCCAGCCCCGACGGTTCTGGGTCTTCGCCCTTGAGGACGCAAGTGGAGAAGTAGAGCAACTGCGGCGCGAACTGGTCACGCTGCGAAAACTTGGCCTCTTTCGTCTTGCCGTCGAGGGTCAGATAGTGCTTGAGATCGCCGACGAAATCGTAGGCCGGATCCAAACGCAGGTCGCCCTTGCTGCCGACCACGCGATAGGAGGATACCGGCGCGGTGCTGAAACTGCAGGTGAAAGCGGCCACGCGATCACCAGGGAAACGCAGGATGGCGCTGGCCATTTCCTCGACTTCACGAAAGCGCTCCTCTCCGTTATTCGCGCAAATCGCGAGAACTTCGGTGGGTTCGGCTCGGAAGAGATAACGCGAGGCGTTGATGCAGTAAATGCCGATGTCGTAGAGGGTGCCGCCGCCCGTCTCCTTGCGCACGCGAATATCGCCGGCTTTGACCTCCTGGGTGAAGGTGGAATTGAAAAGCCGAACTTCGCCAAGATCACCCGACTGCACGCGCTCGATCGCCGTCAGGTTCGCTTCCTCGAAGTGCAGGCGATAGGCGATCATGAGCTTCACTTCATTGTCCTTCGCCTCCGCGATCATGACCTCGCAGTCTTCTTCGGTTATGGCCATCGGCTTTTCACAGAGAATATGAACGCCGGCCCGCGCTGCCCGCACAGTGTAATCGCGGTGCATGGTGTTGGGCAGACCGATGTAGACAGCGTCCACCTCGCCGCTGTTGAGGCATTCCTCGTACTGCTCATAGGAATACAGACGTTGAACGCCGTACTGTTTGCCGAGTTGCTTGAGTTTCTCCGGATCGCTGGAAACGAGTGCCGTCAGTTCCGAGTTCTCCTTGGCGTGGGCGAACGCAGGCAAAAGCGCTGCCTGCGAGATGTAGCCGAGGCCAACAACAGCGTAACGAATCTTGCCGTTCGCTCCTCGCGTGGGGCGTTGTCTCTTCGCGGTCGTCATGGCGCGTTTCTCATGGGTTAGATAAAGGACAAAAGCAACCAACAAAGTGGGTCATCAAGCGGCGGCGCCGGCCATGTGGCGACATTCTTCCGCGCAATGCCGGCACGCTTCCGCACAACGCTGACAATGATCGTTGGCATGTTTCGCGCATTCTTCGGCGCAGGCGTCGCAAATATCGGCGCAGACGCGGCAGACTTCTTCCATGAAACGCGACCCCCGGCTCATGTAGGCTGGGCAAGCCCAACACATCTCCGCGCAGTCAATGCACAAACGCGCGCAGTCCGGCATATCGCCCAGACAGGCATCCGCGCAGTGATTGCATTCCTGGGCACACTCGACACAGGCGCGGATACAGGGCTGATGTTGTTGATGCGACATGGTTTTTCTCCTCCACGGAAAAGGTGATCCTTTCTCTGGTGCAAGAGAGATGCCACATAATGCGGAAACGCGAACGGTTGCTTCTTCCTATCTTCTTCGGAGATCGGCCGAGGAGCCGCACGGATGAGGAAGAAGGATACGCACAAGGGCGCAAGCTTCTGCGCCGCGAGGGAGAGAACGCGATTCCGAAGCGGGAACAATCTTCCCGGATCGAGAAACATTCTTTCTCCCCTCTGTTAACGGCATCTCAATTGCTGATTTTCTCTCCGTTAGACTGAATCGTTGGAAGAGGAGAGGCCATGAAAGCCGTCGTATTTCATGGGGTGGGGGATATTCGTATCGACGATGTGCCTGAACCCAAGATCGAGCAGCCGACTGATGCCATCGTTCATCTCTCCGCCAGTGCCATTTGCGGGACGGATTTGCACATGGTTCGCGGCTCGCTGCCCGGCATGAAACCGGGCACCATCCTCGGACATGAAGGCGTGGGCGTCATTGAGGAACTCGGCTCCGATGTGCGTAATTTCAAGATCGGCGACCGCGTCGTCATTCCCTCCACCATCGCTTGCGGCTGCTGCGCGTATTGTCGCGGCGGCTACTACTCTCAATGCGACAATGCCAATCCCAACGGAGCGCTCGCGGGCACGGCTTTCTATGGCGGTCCCGAACCGACTGGCCCTTTCCACGGACTGCAAGCCGAGAGGGCACGCATTCCTTTTGCTCCGGTTGGTCTCGTCAAACTCCCTACGCAGGTAACGGATAATCAGGCGATTCTCCTCTCCGACATCTTCCCCACCGCCTACTTCGGCGCGGAATTGGCGGAGATCAAGCCCGGAGATACCGTGGTCGTCTTCGGCTGCGGTCCCGTCGGTCAGTTCACCATTGTCAGCGCCAAGTTGCTCGGTGCCGGCCGTATTTTGGCCGTGGATACGGTCGCTTCGCGGTTGGACATGGCGCGGGCGCAGGGAGCCGAAGTCATCGATTACAACGCGGAAGATCCGGTCGAAACCATTCGTCGTCTGACCGGCGGTATCGGAGTCGATCGCGCCATTGACGCGGTCGGCGTGGATGCCAATCAACCGCATGAGGGGCCAGCCGCGAAGAAGGCGAAACAGCTCAAATCGCAGTTCCGTCAAGAAGTCCGCGAAGTGGCCCCCGAAACGAATCCCGATGGCGACAACTGGCGGCCAGGCGATGCTCCCTCTCAAGTATTGACGTGGGCCGTCGAAGCCTTGGCCAAGGCGGGCACTCTCTCCATCATCGGCGTCTATCCGCAAACTGCACGCTTCTTTCCCATCGGCCAAGCGATGAACAAAAACCTGACTATTCAGATGGGTAATTGTCCTCATCGCAAATACCTGCCTATGCTCGTCAATTTGGTGCGCAGCGGGGTCGTCGATCCCGAGAAGATACTCACGAAGATGGAGCCTCTCACTTACGTGATCGACGCCTACAAGGCATTCGATGAACGACAACCCGGCTGGATGAAGGTTGGACTGGAACCCGCGCTGATCGCCTGATGCCGCGTTATCAAACGCGGTTGGAACTGTCGCCCGAGAAGATTATGAGGAATCCCATGAAACATGAAGTCGTTGTCGTCACCGGGGCATCCGCCGGCGTTGGACGAGCCACCGTTCGGGCTTTCGCCCGCCAGAAAGCGCACATTGGATTGCTGGCGCGCGGAAAAGATGGTCTGGAAGGCGCGCGCCGTGAAGTGGAAGAACTGGGCGGCAAGGCGCTGGTGCTACCCACGGATGTGGCCGATCCCGAACAGGTGGAGCGCGCGGCCAGCGCGGTGGAGGAAGCCTTCGGTCCCATCGATATTTGGATCAATGACGCGATGGTGTCGGTGTTCTCGCCTGTCAAGGAGATGACGGCCGCGGATTATCGCCGTGTCACCGAGGTGACGTATCTCGGTTTCGTTCACGGTACGCTGTCGGCTCTGCGGCGTATGCTGCCGCGCGATCGGGGTACCATCATCCAGGTTGGCTCCGCCCTGGCGTATCGCGGCATCCCGCTTCAATCCGCCTACTGCGCCGCCAAACACGCCATCCAAGGCTTCACCGAATCGCTGCGCTGCGAACTGCTCCACGATAAGAGCAACGTCAAGATCAGCATGGTGCAGATGCCGGGCTTGAACACAACGCAATTCGGCTGGGTCAAGAGCCGTCTGCCGCGCAAGCCGCAGCCGGTGCCGCCCATCTATCAGCCCGAAGTGGCTGCACAAGCCATCGTTCATGCGGCCCATCATTATCGCCGCGAATGGTTCGTCGGCGGCTCGACGACCATCGCCATCGACGGCAACAAGATCGCTCCGGGATTGGGCGACTGGTATCTGGGAAAGACGGGTTATAAGGGGCAGCAAACAAAGCAGCCGGCGGACCCGAATCGACCGAACAACCTTTATGAACCCGTACCCGGCGATCATGGCGCACATGGGGACTTCGACTCGATGGCTCATCGTTTCAGCTTCCAGTTATGGGCCGACCAACATCGCGGCTTGTTGGCCGTGGGCGGCCTACTCGGTCTGTTCGGCGGGTTGTGCATGTTGTCGCGGAAAAGCAATCGTTCGCACCCGGATCGGATGGTTTCCAACGCAGCGAGCCGCCCAGCCGAACATTCTTCGGAGAGAAAATATGAAAGCGCAATTACTTCATGAACATGAAGGCGAGAAGACCTTCGTGCTGGTTTTCGCCGCGGGCGATGAAGCGATCGCGGGCTTGACCGCGTTCGCCAAGGAGAAAGGGTTGGCGGCGAGTCACTTCACCGCTATCGGCGGCTTCCAGGAAGCGACGCTGGGTTATTTCGATCTGGAGAAAAAGGACTACAACAAATTGCCCGTGCGCGAACAGGTTGAGGTGCTGTCGCTGGTCGGTGACATCACGCTCACGGAAAAGGGCGAGCCGAAAATCCATGCTCATGTGGTACTCGGTCGCTCCGACGCCTCGACGCGCGGCGGCCATCTGATCGAAGCGCGTGTACGGCCTACTCTGGAAGTGATGCTCGTCGAATCGCCTCGTCATCTCCGTCGCAAACACGATCCGCAAAGCGGCCTGGCTCTCATTCAGTTGTGAGTCGGTAGTAACAGGGGTCCTTCCTTCAGCGAAAGTCTCATCATGTCGGTTGATTCGGAACGACGAATACGAATCCAGGAGCAACTGAAACAAGCGGATGTGGACGCCTTCATTTGCGGACTGCCCGCCCATGTCCTGCTGCTCAGCGGTTACTGGCCGGTCGTCGGGACAAGTCTGGCTATCGCCGTCCGCGAGGGGCCGATCGTTATCCTGGCTCCCGAAGACGAAGAGGAGTTGGCGAAACACGGAGGAGCCGACGAAATCCATACTTACAAACCGGCCCAGTTGGACACATTGGAGACCTTGATTGAGGCCCAATCCAAGTCGCTCTCCGTCCTGGCGAAAAAGTTATCTCTGCAACGCAAGCGCATTGGCTATGAACACGGCGGCTGGTATGAGGCATCGTCTTATGCGGCGATGCACTTGTATCGTTCGAGCATGGCGGAAATGCTCGAACGCACCTTCGATCATCCGCATCTCATCGCCGCCGATGAACACCTTGTCCATCTGCGCTCCCGCAAAACATCTCAAGAGTTGGAGCGCATCCGTCTCGCTTGCCGAATCGCGGCGGAAGCATTTGACGAGGGACGAAAGCGTACACAAATTGGTATGAAGGAAACGGAGGTCGCCGCCCTATTCCGCGCGCCGCTCTCCGTCAATGGAGTTGGCCGCGAGGGAGTCGAACGCGCGGGCGGATTCACTTTTTGCATGTCCGGGCCTAACTCCGCGAAGGCTTCCGGTGCCTTCGCGCGTTCGCAGGCGCGCCAACTTGCCGAGGGCGATCTCGTGTTGGTTCACTGCAATTCCTATGCGGACGGCTACTGGACCGACATCACACGCACCTATTGCTTGGGCAAACCGGACGACCGGCAGACGGCGCTTTATGATGCCATCGCCGTCGCCCATCGCGCGGCCCGTGAAGTGATTCGGCCTGGCGTTCACGCAGCCGATGTGGACAAAGCCGCTCGTGAAGTGCTGGAACAACGCGGCTTCGGCAAAGCGTTCAAGCACGCGACCGGACACGGCATTGGCTTCGCGGCCATCAATCATCTGGCTCGGCCGCGCTTGCATCCGCGCTCTCCTGACGTTTTGGAGACCGGCATGGTCTTTAATGTCGAACCGGCCATCTATTTGGAAGACTACGGCGGCATTCGCCACTGCGACATGATCGCCCTCACAGACAATGGCATGGAAGAACTCACTGCTTTCCAGGAGATTCCGTCCAAGACGTGAAAGACAACGTCGTAGGTCAGGCTTTCCAGCCTGACCTATGACGCTTTTCATCCTGCTTTACAGTTGCCGCATGAAGGCCACGAGGTCGGCTTTCTCTCTCTTGGTCAGTTTCAGTTCGAGGACCAAGTTGAAAAATTCGACCGTGTCTTCCAAGGTCAGGCAACGACCATCGTGCAGATAGGGCGGGCTATCCTTGATGCCGCGTAGGGTGAAGGATTTCATGGGGCCATCGGGCGGTTCCGTCGTGAACCGTTCGAGATGCAGATCGTGCATCTGATTATCGAGGTAGAACGGTGCGGGATGACAGACGGCGCACTGCGCTTTGCCGAAGAACAGCTTTTCACCGCGCAATTCGCTCTCGGTCGCCTTGCTGGGATTGAGTCGGCCAAGTACCGTCAACTTGGGTGCCGGCGGCCAGTCGAGCATCATCTGCAATCGTTCCATGCGAATGGCCAACTCCGAAGGGATGACGAATGCTCCTTTCTTCTCAGCGTGCATCTGATCGCCGTTGAAGTAGGCGGCGCGGGGTTGCTCGAATTGGCTGAAATCCTTGATGGAGCGAATACTCCGTTTGGAACCGTGGATTTGTTGATTGTACACCCCTCGCAGACTGGGTGTGTCGAGCCGGAAACGCCGCTGCTGAGGCCGATTGTCGGGGTTCAGTTCAATCTGCCCGGCCGTATGGCCATTAACGTGACAGTCGAAACACGTCACGCCCTGGCTGGGAGCCTTTGTTTTGCGGTCGTCGGTGGCGTTGAATTCTTCCTGCGGCATCGGTGTCAGCAAGAGTCGCAGACCATCCAACTGCATAGGCGTGAGAATGCCCTTGAACAGGCGATGGAAATTATTGATGGAGACAACTTCGCCGCGCGAGACATCCCCCAGTTCCGGGCGAGTCTGTAAGAAGATGGCCGGCGGGAATTCGGGCAGAAACTCTTCGGGCAAATCGAAATCGACATCGAACCGTTCGAGGCGTGGAAACATGGCGATTTGCATTTTCGGGAACACCATGCCGCCCGGCGTATGTTTGGGATGCGGCAGAGAGGGATAGGGAAAGTTACCGGCTTTGCGGATCTCGGCCGGACTCATTGCCGCCAACTTATCCCACGTCATGTCGTCGGCGAGTCGAACCGTTGGTCCTACCGCCAGCGGTTTGCCGCGCGACATCCGCGCCGAATCATCGAGCTTTGGCTTCAGATTGTAACGACGCTCCAGCAACTTCCGCTGCATCTCCATCACCTTCGCCTTCATTCCGGCGTCTTCCTTGTAGATTTCCGCGAAGGTTTGCATGGGCTTTTTCGCGCCGAGCGGATCGCGCGCGAAGTCGAATCCCATCATGCGTCCCTTTTCCGGCTGGTCGTCCAGAACCGCCGAGGAAGGAACTGCGTTAGCGGCATCGAAGATGTCGGAACGATCGCGTTTCGTCGATTTCTGTTCCGGCCGTGTCGCCTTCACTTCGCGGGCTTGCTGGGCGTCGGCGATGGCATCGGGCGGGGCCGGCGGCCGTGACTTTCGTTCACCCTGCTGTGAATACACCACGAGGCTTGTGACGATTAGCACGGCCACAACCGGAGCTAATCTCAGCCAGGCTCCAACTCGCTTCATGACAGTTCCTCTGCTAGTCCCGATTGATGAGGTGAAATATCTTTTATGTCTTGTGCTTTTTCCGCGGCGTCGGCTCGCGGCCGATGGTGCTGTCGCCGTGAGGCGTGCCTCCGGGCGCGATACCGTGATCCTGATGACCGCCGGAAGATCGGCCCTGCGCGATGGCGCCGCCCGTAGCTCCTCCGGAATGCCCCGCATACGGCGGCCCACCGTCTTCGCTATCCTCGCCGCGTGCATCACTGCCCATCGCCTTGTCGAGATTGGCGTTCTCTGGATCGCCATCGTCAATGTTCGTTCCCGCCAAGCCGCCAACCTCCGTTCCGCCGCCGGGAGTGCCGACCGCTTCTTCTCCCGCCGGTGTTCGCTCGGCCGGCTCACCCGGTCGTAGATCGTGGTCGGACGCCGCCTGGGTTGCACCGGGAGGGATGGGTTCAGTCTTCTGTGTATTCTTGCGACGCGGACTTTTTCGAGTGCTTGCCATGTTTCGGCTCCTTCTAAGGAGAGTGTTTTCGTCCGAACGCTCACGAAGCTCAACTCGTGGATTTAAGGCAAATGCTGTACCACCCTGGGCGCTGATTTCATTCCTCTCGGCGGCTACGTCATGCGAGGCGCGGGATTTGCGAACCATTGAAGATAGTTTGATGTTTCGCCCTCAATGACCGTGGGATTCGCCCCGAATGAGGTAGCCCCATGCAGCAATCCAAATCCGATGATGCCTCCAAACAAGGCGGTCAACTCGCCTTTTTGCTCGATCTCGATGGAACGCTGGTCGATAGCGTCTATCGGCATGTCCTGGCCTGGCAGGAGGCGCTACAGAAGGCAGGACTTGATCTCCCCGGTTGGCGCATTCACCGGCGCATCGGTATGAGTGGCGGGTTGCTCGTGCGTGCGCTTTTGCGCGAGAGCGGGCGCGAGATGAGTGAGAAAGAAGTGAAGCAGATCGAGAAGCACCACGGCGAAGGCTACGCGCGCTTGGTCGGCGATGTGAAGCCGCTGGCGGGCGCGAAAGAATTGTTGGCCGAGTTGTCGCGCCTGAAAATACCCTGGGCCATCGTCACCAGCAGCACGCCCGAAAAGGCTCAGCCGGCCTTGAAAATGTTGGACCTCGACTCCGATGCGCCTGTCATCACACGCGGCGAAGTGCAGCGGCCGAAACCCGAACCCGATCCCTTCCTGGTGGGCGCTCAGCATCTTGGCGTGAAAATCCGCGATTGCGCCGTCGTGGGCGATAGCGTGTGGGATTTGCTCTCCGCTCAGCGGGCGCGAGCTTTGGGTGTGGGAATGCTGACGGGAGGTTATGGCCGCGAAGAGTTGGAGCAAGCGGGTGCCTACCGGGTGTATCAGAATCCCGCCGATCTGCTTCAGCATCTGGATGAGTTGGGGGTGCAGGACGGGTAAAGCGTTAGGAACTGTCACCGCATGAGGTAGGTCCCGCTTGCCGAGCGGGACCTGTTGGGGCAAGGTCCCGCTCGGCAAGCGGGACCTACCTCATCGCGTTCAGGCTTACGACGGCATCCTCTTTGCTCCCTAGAGGAGTGGAGAGGGAGAACGAATCCTCGATCCGGGAGGCCACCATGAGCGATACCAGTGTGACGAAAGTGCAATCGAAACATTCGCCGCGCGGCGAAATGGGTCAGAAACACCTCGCTGCGGGCATCCATATTGGGATGCGTTTGTGGGAGAAGGAACAGCCCGGCGAGAGTAAACCGCCGGCCGCGCGCGATTATGAAACCGTCGGCTATGTCATCCAGGGACGCGCCGAATTGCACATTGAGGGGCAGATGGTTTTGCTCGAAGCTGGAGATAGCTGGGCCGTGCCCAAGGGAGCAAAACATACTTACAAGATACTCGAAGTATTTACCGCTGTGGAGGCGACGTATCCTCCAGCCGTGGTTCATGGACGCGATCGGACAGGGCAATAGAGTTCAAAACGTCAAGCTGGAAAGCCTGACCTACGGGCGCTGAAAAGCGACCAGGAAAGGAGATAATCATGCAAGTCCGCGATGTTATGTCCCATGAAGTTCAGGCGACCACGCCCCATACAAGCCTGCGCGAAGCCGCTGAGTTGATGCGGAAACTTGATGTCGGCCCCTTACCCGTTTGCGATGGTGATCGGCTCGTCGGCATGATTACCGACCGCGACATCACCGTGCGCGCGGTGGCGGAGGGACAGGATTGTTTTGAAGGGAAAGTACGCGATGTTATGAGCATGGATGTCGCCTCCTGTTGCGAGGACGACGACATCACGGTGGCGACGCGCCTCATGCGCGAGAAGCAGGTAAGACGCTTGCCGGTACTTAGCAGCGATAAGCGACTTATCGGCATCGTCGCATTGGCTGATGTGGCTCTGAACACCGGCGATACGCAGGCTTCCGCTCGGACCCTGCAAGCTGTCTCCGAGCCGAATCGTTAGAGCCATAACGCGATGCAGGTAGGTCCCGCTTGCCGAGCGGGACCTTGCCCCAACAGATCCCGCTCGGCAAGCGGGACCTACTGCATGGCGTTACAGCTTCTGAGGAGCGGTTTGCTCCGCACCAAAAGGAGTTTTTCCATGAACAAGACAGGCCGCTTAGCGCCGGCTCGCAGCGAGGAGATACGCGAACTGATCGCCCAGGTACGGAAATTGGCTCTTCCGCTGCGGACGCCGGACGATCTCGATCCGCTTATGAATCGGATAGCGGACGCTCGCTATGTTCTGCTCGGCGAAGCCTCGCACGGCACGGCGGAATACTATCTTTGGCGAACGCGCATTACACAGCGGCTGATCCGCGAGAAGGGCTTTTCGTTCCTCGCCGTCGAGGGCGATTGGCCCGATTGCTACCAGGTCAACCGTTACGTCAAAGGATTGGCGGATGCGGGCGAGCGGGCTGGGGATGTCCTTCATACGTTCGAGCGTTGGCCAACTTGGATGTGGGCCAATGAAGAAGTTGTCCCTCTGGCGGAGTGGCTGCGCGAGTATAATGATGCGGTCGCGCAAGAGAAAAAAGTCGGCTTTTATGGACTGGATGTGTACAGCTTATGGGAGTCGCTCTACGCGATTCTGTCTTATCTCCAGCGTGCGAACTCGTCGGCACTGCCGGCCGCTTGGCGGGCGTTGCGCTGTTTCGAGCCTTACGGCGAAGACGTTCAAAGATATGCCCGCGCCACCATGTTGGTGCCGACGTCGTGCGAAGAGGAAGTCGTGGCCCTGCTCGGCGATCTGCGGCGCAAGGTTCAGCAACATCACGCCGAGGATCGAGATGGCTATTTCGAGGCGGAGCAGAATGCCTTGGTGACAAAGAACGCCGAGTCGTACTATCGCGCGATGGTACGTGGCGGGCCGGATTCCTGGAACATCCGCGATCGCCATATGACCGAGACGCTTGAGCGGTTGATGCGTCATCATGGGCCGAATGCGAAAGCCATCGTTTGGGAACATAACACGCACATCGGCGATGCCCGCTTCACGGACATGGCCGAGGATGACATGGTGAATATCGGACAGCTCGTTCGGGAAAGCCATGAACGCGAAGACGTGGTACTCGTCGGTTTCGGCGGCTACCGAGGCAGCGTCATTGCGGGGCAACAATGGGACGCGCCGATGGAAACAATGACCGTCCCCGCCGCGCGGCCGGGAAGCTGGGAGGATATTTTGCACCAAGCAGGTCCGGCTAACAAGTTACTTCTCTTCTCCGAGGCGAGCCGAACCGCTCCCCTGATGGAACCGCGCGGCCATCGCGCCATCGGGGTCGTATATCATCCCAAGTACGAACATCTCGGCAATTATGTGCCGACCGTGTTGCCCCGGCGTTACGATGCTTTCCTCTATTTCGACCAAACGGAAGCACTCCACCCGCTCCCTATCGTGCCGCGAATCGAGCAGGAGATGCCGGAAACGTATCCCTCCGGAGTATGAGCCGCCAACGTGAGCGAAGCGATGCCGGAGCGAGTCGGGCGTGTCTCGCTCCGGCATTGCATTTGCTTCACGCTAGGCGAGCCGTTGCAGAGAGCCAAGCTCCGCGCAGGGAGGGGATTTACCGGCGTAGGGAGAATGATTTATCTATGAGCACTTCTTCAATCGAACAAGCCGTCCTTTCATCGCCTTCTCCACCCTCGCTCCCTCCTCCCATTCCACCGGCCTGGCACCCCGAGAGCCGCGAATCCATACGCGGTGAATCGTATGGTTTCGAGGCTTTGGAGATGCAAGCCCGCCTATTGGCGGAAGCGTGCGAGACGGCTCCGCGCAGCCAAACCGAGGGACCATTGTTGCAGCAATTGACGCGCAATGGCCGGTTGCTCATGGAAGCGTGTCGCCGTATCGCCGAGTCGGCGGGGCAGAATCTCACCCTCACACCCGACGCGGAATGGCTGCTCGATAATTTCTACATCGTGGAGGAAGTGCTGCGTGAAGTCCGGCACGATCTGCCGCGTGGCTATTATCAGAAGTTGCCCAAATTGGCCGGCACTTCGCTGGCAGGTTATCCGCGTGTCTATGCTATCGCTCTCGCTCTGATTTCCCATACCGACAGCAATCTCGATGATGCTCATATTACCCATTTTGTGCAAGCATTCCAAACCCTCGCGCCATTGACCATCGGCGAATTATGGGCCGTTCCGACCATGCTGCGGTTGGGGTTGATCGAGAACCTGTGCCGGATGGCGGAACACATGCTTCGCGTGTGGGATGAGCGACGCCGCGCGGAAGCCTGGGTCGAGCCGTTGGTGCATCCAGCAGGCGCGGACCCAGGAGATCGACGGCCGGGATTGGCGAATACGCCGAGCCAACCGAGTGATCCTTTCGTGGTCCGTGCCCTGGAAGTGCTGCGTCAGGAAGGCCGACCGGCCGCGCTGGAAGAGGTCGAGGAATATCTGTCTCGACGCGAGGTAAATGTCAACGAGGTCGTCCGCCGCGAGAATCAGCGGCAAGCTGTCAATCAGGTGTCGGTCGGCAATTGCATGACGAGTCTGCGCCTGCTGTCGGCGCTGGACTGGAATGTATTCTTCGAGCATACCAGCCTCGTCGAACCGCTGTTGCGGCAAGATCCCGCCGGTGCCTACGCCAAGCAAGATTTCGCCACGCGCGATCGTTATCGTCAGGTCATCGAAAAATTGGCACGCGGCTCCAACGTAGAGGAAGTCGAAGTGACGCGGCGCGCGCTGCGTCGCGCGGCGAGTGGGGTTGCGTTAGCGCCCCGAGAACCCCGCCATCACGTCGGCTATTACCTCATTGGTCCGGGCAAGGCGGAGTTCCAGGCGGAACTGGGGTATCGGCCCGGCATCGGCGAGCGTCTGCTCGATGCGATCCTGCGTTATCCGCGCATGGTTTACTTCGGTTCGATCGCGGGCTTTTCTCTTGCGCTCCTGGCTCTACTGGTTGTCGCCAGTGTCGTCGTCTCGCGGAGCGAGACGATTTCCCCTCTGCTGTTGGTACTCATGGTGCTTGCCGCCATCCTTCCGGTCAGCGAACTGGCGGTGGGGTTGGTGAATTATCTACTGACGTTGGTGCTGACACCGCGGACATTGCCCAAGTTGGAGTTCAAGGAAGGCATCCCCGAAGATTGCGCCACGTTCGTTGTCATGCCCAGTATGCTTATCCGTCCCGAGAGCGCGGCCGCGCTGACCGAACGCCTCGAAATTCACTATCTAGCGAACCCCGATGCGCAAATGCGTTTCGCCCTGTTGACGGATTTCGCCGACGCTCCCGCCCAGAATCAGCCCGAAGATGAAGGCTATGTTCGAGACACGCTGGAGCGCATCGCGGCGCTCAATCGGCGCTATGCTGCCGAGGGACCGCCGCGATTTTTCCTGTTCCATCGCCAGCGGCGCTGGAACTCCTCGGAAGGCTGCTGGATGGGCTGGGAGAGAAAACGCGGCAAATTAGAGGAGTTCAACCGCCTACTCCGTGGCGATCCTGACACAAGCTACACCGTGCGAAGTAGCGAGTTAGATCACCTGCCGCGGATTCGCTTCGTGATTACACTGGATGTCGATACCCAATTGCCGCACGAGAGCGCCCGCCGGCTCGTGGGCACGTTGGCGCATCCATTGAATCAGGCGCGTTTCGATCCCGCGCAGGGGCGCGTTGTCGAGGGTTACGCGATCTTGCAGCCGCGCGTCAGTTTCCACATGCCGGCCGCGCATCGCTCGCGCTTCACGCGCCTCTGGGCTGGCTCGGCGGGCGTCGATCCCTATTCGGCGGCGGTGTCGGACATTTATCAGGATTTGTTCGGTTCCGGCAGTTTCACCGGCAAGGGCATCTACGATGTGGACGCCTTCGCGGCGGCGACCGGACACACCTTTCCCGACAACCACATCCTCAGCCACGATCTTATCGAGGGCAATTTCGCGCGCTGCGGCTTGGTGACGGACATCGAATTGTTCGACGATTTCCCCGTGCGCTATCACGTCTATGCACGGCGCGAACACCGCTGGATTCGCGGCGATTGGCAACTGCTGCCGTGGTTGGGAGGCCGTCCGCCATCCGCTATCCGCTGTCCGCTATCCGCCAGGAACGATAGAGGGTTGGTGGCGGATAGCGGACAGCGGACAGCGGATAGCGGACGACGCAATCCGCTGCCGCTGTTGGAACGCTGGAAAGTCCTCGACAATCTGCGGCGCAGCTTGGTGGCGCCGGGACTGGTGCTGTGGCTGGTTTTGAGCTGGACGGTGTTACCGTTGCCGCTGGGATTATCGTCCGGACTGGCGCTCGTTGTACTCGCTCTGCCGCTATTGCTCCAGATATTCGGCATGTTGTTCCATGTGGTAAAGGATCGATCGCTGGCCGGGCTGCGCGATTTCGCTCGCAATGGTTGGGTGACAGCCGCCCAGGTGTTGATGAACGCCTCCGTGATGCTTTATCAGGCGTACCTGAGTGTGGATGCCATTGTGCGCACGCTGGTGCGGCTGTGGGCGACACGGCGACGAATGCTGGAATGGGAGACGGCGGCGTCGGCCGATCGCCGCCTCGGAGCGGGTCTGGATGTGTTCTGGAGGACCATGTATCCGGCGACCATGCTGTCGCTCGGCTTCGCCGCGCTCGTGCTGCTGACGCGACCGGCATCGCTTGCCGCAGCGGCAGGGTTTCTGTTCGCCTGGATGCTTTCGCCGGTCGTCGCTTGGTGGACCAGTCAGGAACGGCAAGTGCGCGAGAAGCCACTCAGCGAAATGGAACGGCGTGTACTGGGACTGATTGCCCGGAAAACGTGGGGCTTCTTTGAATCGTTCGTCTGCGCCGAGGATCATTGGCTGCCGCCGGACAACTTTCAGGAGGAGCCGCGCCATCAACTGGCGCATCGTACTTCGCCTACCAATCAGGGATTGTTATTGGTGGCGACGTTAGCGGCGGAGGATTTCGGCTTCGTCAATCTCGGCTATATGCTGGAACGGCTGGAGAAGACGTTCGACACGCTCGATCGACTGGAGCGCCATCGCGGGCACTTTTATAACTGGTACGACACGCGCAGCCTGGAACCATTGCAGCCGACCTACATTTCAACGGTGGACAGCGGCAATTTGGTGGGCTGTCTGCTCACTCTCAAACAGGGATTGCTTGAGAAACTGCGCGAGCCGGTTGCCGGTCCTTCCGTGCTGAACGGCCTGATCGATACGCTCCGTGTGGTGAAGGAAGTATGGGACAACCTGGGTGCGCCGCCCGACGCCGAGGCAGGCCGCACGCGCTCGGAGTTGGAACACGGTCTGAAAGAATTGGAAGCGGCGCTGGCCGCGATGCCGAGCGATCTGCCGGCTTGGTTGAAGTGGCTGGGAGATTTGCACGCCCACGCCGCGGTTCTGGCGGCCGGCGTGCATCGGCTCGTTGTGTCGGGCTATCCTTCCATCGGCGAAGTGGATTTGTGGGCGCGGCGTTTGGCCGGCCATCTGGAGAAGCGCGAGCGCGAACTGGCGGAGTTGGCTCCCTGGGCGGCGCTGTTGGCTGATCCGCGCGCGGAGAAAATCGAGCCGGCGCTGACGCGAAAACTCACGCGCGTCTTCCGTCTCGCCGACTTCGCGGCCAGTAAAGAGGCGTTGATCGCGGAACTGGATGCCTCAGCGCGAAAAACCGACATCGAAACGAGTGTGGCCGATTGGCTGCGTCAGGTGCGTGAGGCGGTGCAGCGCTCGACGGCCGAGCGAATGTTGGAGCGCTGTCATCGTCTGTCGGTGCGAGCCGAACAGATGGCCGGCGCGATGGAGTTTGGCTTTCTGTACAAGCCGGATCGTCACCTGTTCGCCATCGGCTACAACGTGGCGCAAGGTCGGCTCGATGCGGCGTGCTATGACTTGCTGGCCTCCGAAGCGCGGTTGGCGAGCTATCTGGCCATCGCGCGCGGCGATGTGCCGCCGCGTCACTGGTTCCATCTGGGCCGAACTCCGGTTCGCGCGGGGAGCCGGTTGTGTCTGGTATCGTGGGGCGGCACCATGTTTGAATATATGATGCCGCAACTATTCTTGCGCCGCTACGCCGGCACTCTACTGGAAGAAAGCCATGTGGCCTCGGTGGACGAGCAGATCGCCTACGGTCACGAACGCCAGGTTCCGTGGGGCATCTCCGAGTCGGCGTTCAGCAGCCAATACGTCAGCTTCGATTATCAGTATCAGACGTTCGGCGTGCCGACGCTGGGATTGAAACGCGGCTTGGGACAAGATCTGGTGATCGCGCCGTATGCGACGGCGCTAGCGTCGATCGTGCGTCCGCACGAAGCGCTGCGGAACTTCCGCCGGCTAGCCTCCGAGGGAGCGACCGGAAAATATGGCTTCTATGAGGCGATCGATTACACGCGCTCGCGTTTGCCGGAGAATCATCGCTCCCTCGTGGTGCGCTGCTTCATGGCCCATCATCAAGGAATGAGCTTGGTGGCGCTGGCCAACTGCCTGCTGCAAGGGGTGATGGTACGTCGCTTCCACGCTGAGCCGATGATACGCGCCACCGAGTTGCTGCTGCAAGAACGCTTGCCCACTGCCGCCGCCCCGGTGGACACGCCCGATGAGGAGACCTCGCCGCGTCCAGCCAGTACGGGAGGACAGGACTTGCTAAGCCGACAACTGACCACGCCCAATACGCCGGGACCGCGCACGCATCTGCTGTCCAATGGACAGTATCTCGTCATGGTCACCAACGCCGGTGCCGGCTTCAGCCGTTGCTGCGATCTGGACGTGACGCGCTGGCGCGAGGATTTCACGCGCGACGATTATGGCCAATTTTATTACATACGCGATCTACGTAGTGGCTTATTATGGTCGGCGGGACATCAGCCGGTGTGCCGGCCAACGAAACATTATGAGGTGGTCTATTCGGCGGACAAGGCCGAGTTCCGCCGCCGAGACGGAGCCATTGCCACGCACCTGGAGATCACCGTCGCGCCGGAACACTGCGCCGAGGTGCGGCGCGTGACGCTGACCAATCACGACCGCCGCACGCACGATCTGGAACTGACAAGCTACGTCGAGGTGGTGCTGTCTCCGCACGGAGCGGATCTGGCGCATCCGGCGTTCGGTAAACTGTTCTTGGAGACGGAATGGGTGGCCTCGCACGGCGCGCTGTTGTGCCGGCGCCGGCCGCGCTCGGCGGATCAAGAACCCATCTGGTCGGTCCACGTTGTCAGCGTGGAGGGACAGACGGCCGCGCAAGCGGAATATGAAACCGATCGCGCGCGTTTCCTGGGACGCGGACGAACGCCGGCAGCGCCGGCGGCGCTGGACCCCGGCGTCATCCTGTCGAACACGACCGGCCCGGTACTCGATCCGATATTCAGTGTGCGCAAGCGCATTCGCCTGGAGGCGGGCGCATCGGTGTCGGTGCTGTGTTGCACCGGCACGACCAAGACGCGCGAAGAAGCGCTGGCGCTGGCCGACCATTACCGCGATGGGCAGGCGGTCGCTCGCGTTTTCGATCTGGCCTGGGCGCACAGTCAGGTCGAACTGCGTCACTTGCAAATCACCACATCCGATGTTCACTTGTTCCAACGACTGGCGACGCATCTGCTGTACGCCGGCCCGACCTTACGGGCCGGATCGGAAGTGCTGACGGCCAATCGACAGGGACAGCCGGGTCTGTGGCGCTACGGCATCTCCGGCGAGAAACCGATTCTGCTTGTCCGCGTCAATTCCAGCGAAGACCTGCCGCTGGTCCGTCACCTGTTGCTGGCTCACTCGTATTGGCACTTGAAAAACTTCGCGGTGGATTTGGTTTTGCTCAGCGAACAGGCGGCCAGCTACGTCGAAGAGATTTTTCAGCAGATTCAAGAAGCGGTGCGGTCGAGTCACTCGCATGGCCTGGTGGACAAGCCGGGCGGCGTGTTCGTGCGCAAAGCCGCGCAGATGCCGGAAGAGGACCAGATTCTCTTGCAGGCGGCGGCGCGCGTAGTGCTTGTCGGACGGCGCGGTTCGTTGTCGGTGCAATTGGCAGAGTTGGTCGATCGCCCCGCGCCGATGGACACGCTCCCCGAACGATTCTTGCCGCGGCATCAGGGAGCGCGAAAACACGAGCCACGAGCCGCGAGTCACGAACCGCGAGCCACGAGCCACGAGTTGCCCTCGGACCTGCTGTTCGTCAATGGCTTGGGCGGCTTCACACCGGATGGCCGGGAATACTGCATTCTGCCCTATCAAAAACAAGTTCCCACTCCGTCCGCAATGGGGCGAAAGAAGTCGCACACAAGCGGTCCTGAATTGAGGCCGCACTTCCCGCCCGCACCGTGGATCAATGTGGTGGCCAATCCGCTGTTCGGCTTCCTCGTTTCCGAGAGCGGCCTGGGTTACAGCTGGGCCGGCAACAGCCAACAATACCGGCTGACGCCGTGGAGCAACGATCCGACGATTGATCCACCCGCCGAGGTGCTTTATCTGCGCGATGAGGAAACCGGCGACATCTGGACGCCGACGCCGCGTCCGCTCGGCCTGAACGCGCCGACGTTGGTGCGCCACGGCCAAGGCTACACACGCTTCGAGCAGAGCAGTCATGGCCTCAAGCAAGAACTGCGCGTGTTCGTGCCGATGGAGGATCCCCTCAAGATGATCGCCCTGCGCGTGTGGAACTCCGGCAGTCGGCCTCGGCGTCTGTCGGCGACGTTCTACGCCGAATGGGTTCTCGGTACCGTGCGCGATCAGTCGGCGATGAACGTGCGCACGGAAATCGATGACGAGAGCGGGGCGCTGCTGGCGCGCAATCCATTCGCGGCGGACTTCGCCGAGCAAATCGCCTTTGTCGATGTGAACCTACGGCCGCGCACCCTGAGCGGAGATCGCGGCGAATTTTTGGGCCGCAATAGCTCCGTGGAGACACCGGCGGCGCTGGGGCGTGTGAGCCTGTCGGGGCGCACGGGGCCAGCACTCGACCCGTGTGCGGCGGTGCAGGCGACGTTGGATATTCCGCCGGGCGAGGAACGAGAAGTCGTATTCTTCCTCGGTTCCGCCCGCGATGTCCCTGCCGTGCGCGAACTGCTGCGGCGCTGCAAGGAACCCGGACGGGTGCGCGCCGCCTGGGACGAAATGAAGCAGCATTGGGAGCGCGTGCTGACGGCGGTGCAGGTGCGCACACCGGACCCCGCCGTGGATGTACTCATCAATCGTTGGCTGCTCTATCAGGTGCTGAGCTGTCGCGTGTGGGGCCGCTCGGCGTTCTACCAGTCCGGCGGCGCTTACGGTTTCCGCGATCAATTGCAAGACGTGATGGCTCTCGTGTACGGCGCACCCCAGGAAACGCGCGCGCAGATTCTGCGCGCGGCGAGCCGGCAGTTTCTCGAAGGCGATGTACAACACTGGTGGCATCCGCCTGCCGGCAAGGGTGTCCGCACGCGCATCTCCGACGATTATCTCTTTTTGCCCTTCGTCGTGTGCCATTACGTGTCGATCACCGGAGACGCGGGCATTCTCGATGAGAAAGTCCCCTTCCTGTCCGCGCCGGTGTTGAAGCCGGGACAGGAAGAAGATTACGGTTTGCCGCGGCAGGCCGACGAATCCGGCACTATTTACGAGCATTGCGTGCGTGCCTTACGCAATGGTCTGCACTTCGGAGCGCACGGTTTGCCGCTGATGGGCACCGGCGACTGGAACGACGGGATGAACCGCGTCGGCGTCGAGGGCAAGGGCGAGAGCGTCTGGGATGGCTGGTTCTTGCTGACCTGTCTGCGTCACTTCATGGAGTTGGCCGCGGCGCGCGGCGACAAAGAATGGGCGGATGCCTGCCGCGATCATGCGGAAAAGCTGCGTGTCGCCATTGAGGAGCAAGCCTGGGATGGCGCGTGGTATCGCCGGGCCTACTTCGATGACGGTACACCGCTGGGATCGGCTCAGAATGACGAATGCCGCATCGATTCCATCGCGCAGTCGTGGTCCGTCATTTCCGGCGCGGGAAATTCGGAGCGCGCGCGACAGGCGATGGCGGCCGTCGATGAGCAGCTCGTGAAGCGCGACGGCCGATTGATCCTGCTGTTCACCCCGCCGTTCGATAAAGGCAAACTTCACCCCGGTTACATCAAGGGTTACGTACCCGGCATCCGCGAAAACGGCGGCCAATATACGCACGCTTCTACCTGGGTCGTGCAGGCGGCCGCGCTCTTGGGACAAGGCGACCGAGCCAAGGAATACTTCGATCTGCTCAGCCCGGTGCGGCACACCTCCACGCCGGAGCAGGTGGCGCTTTATCACGTCGAACCGTATGTGGTGGTCGCCGACATTTACGGTGAGCCGCCGCACACCGGCCGCGGCGGTTGGACCTGGTACACCGGCTCGGCCTCTTGGCTATATCGCGTCATGGTCGAATCCATTCTCGGCTTCTCTCCACGCAACGATCGGCTGATCGTGGACCCGTGCATCCCCAAGGCGTGGAAGACGTTCACGGTCATCTATCGCCACCACTCGGCCACGTATCGCATCAACATCGAGAATCCGCGCGGCATCGAGCATGGCGTCGCCGAAGTCGTCGTCGATGGGCAGACACGCGAGAGCAAGGACATCGCCCTGGCCGATGATGGGCAGACGCACGAGGTTCGCATCGTGTTAGGCTGAGGTGAGTGCATTCCCGCTTCTGCGCGGGGCTGAGCGGTATTTGTAGGGTGGTCAGAGGGCCGCGAGGCCCACCAGCGGGACATGGTAGGCCTCGCGGCCCTCTGACCACCCTACAAATACTGGTGCTGCCGAAGCCGATCAAGAGTTGGACGCTGACGGCGCTGCGGGAGACGTTGATCAAGATCGGGGCCAAGGTGGTGAGGCACTCCAAGTATGTCCTCTTCCAGTTGGCGGAAGTCGCCGTGCCGCGAAAGCTGTTTGCCCGGATTCTAGGGCGGATTGCCCGTTTGTGCCCGGCCTGTGCATCGGGTTGAGGTTAGGCCGCTCCGGCAACCGAGTCCGAAAGCCGTCGCCGGGCGTCTGCGGTGCGTAGCGGGGCGATTTCGAGGTCTACGTGGCGGAGAAGAGCCGGCTGCGGCGACTCCGGGGCTGGGTCAAACGCGGTCAGGAGTTCATCCGGGTGGGAAATTCGTTGCTCCGGACCCTCGCCGGAGTACGATGGGTTTGAAGACTCGAAACCGTGGTCCCGGAAGGCGTCTATCTGAGAAAGATCGGCTTATGGATCGTTTCTGGTAGTATCACCAGGAGAACGCCAACACAATGGCTTCTTTCAGCAGGAGTACGAACAATGACCCTTTCTACCCGTCTCATGAGCAGAAGGCTCGTTCCGCTGGCCGGTATCGCCCTCCTCCTCGCAACAGCCGTCCCCGCGTATTGTCAACGGAGGAAAGAGAGATTGGAAGTAGTACCGGTGACTATTGAGGATGCTCAGAAACGCATTTGGCACCACGTCAATATCACCAATGATGATGATTTCATCGCGAAACGCTACCATCCCGACGATAAGTCCGTAACCATTCAACACAACTTCAGGCCCGGAGCCAGCTGGGTGAGAATAGACGGTTTTCTCCTGGGTTATGATCCGAAGGGCAAGAGCAAGAACCTGTCGTGGCGGCAGCGCGATCGCCTCTGTACCGACTGGAAATTAGAACACGCAGGCCGCCGGTTCAGCTTTCGTATGCGCGCGGAGAAAGGTCCGTTGAAAGGATGGTGGGTCGGCCTGAAAGTAATCAAGGAAAAACCGGAGCCGAATAAGCCGGCGCGAGCGCGGCTGGTGCTGGTTAAAGACAAGAAGGATGCGGTGGTCTTTGAGCATGAAGACCCTACCGATATAAGCCCCTGAGGGATCACTGCCTCTTCGAGGACAGTTGCGGAAGCTCCATCCTGTTGGCCCACCGTTGCCCTTTCGTTTGCCGGCAGACTTCCGCTGCGCGATTGACCATCGGTTGACATTCGTTCGCTTTCCCACCGCGAGCCGGCAATTCCCCATTGAACCAGGGAGTTGACGATGAAGTTCCGGTGGTATCGGTTGAGTATCGCTACGTTGTTGGCCGCATTCGCGGTCGGTCTAGGCTTGGCGCTGGCCGAGAAGCCCACAACAAAACGAGCCGCGAAGCCGTAAGAGCGGCTCTATCTCGATCCGATTGATGTCAACCTGCTGCCCCTCGCGGCCGATAAATCGGTTCACTACGATTACGACATCGTCTATGTCCGTGTCAGCGTTTCTATGCCTCTGGGTCGATACCCAGCGCCCGTAGTTTCGCGGCCAATTGTTCGGCGCGTTGACGTTCTTGCTCGGCCTGAGTCTGAGCGGTTTGGCGTTGCTGGCGTTCTTGTTCAGCGCGTTGCTGCTCTTGTTCGGCCCGTTGCTGGGCTGCTTCCCGCTGTAACCGTTCCTCGTTGGCGCGTTGTCGTTCCTCGTTGGCGCGTTGTCGTTCTTGTTCGGCGCGTTGTCGTTCCTCGTTCGCGCGTTGTTGTTCTTGTTCGGTTCGGGCCTCGGCGGCCAAGCGACCGCAGCGTTCTTCCCGCTTGTCCTGCTCCATTTCCAGATACGTCTGGAAGCGTTCTCCATCGGGACGATAGATCACCAATTCGCCCGCTTCCATCTCCAAGCGAATGCCCAAGCGAGGGCTGATCCAACCTTCGATCGGCAGGATCTCGCGTAACTGATCTCCCTCACGCCGCCAACCACGCAGCCGGTCGCGATCCGGATCGTATTGGTAATACTCTTCCACGCCGTAACGCCGTTAGAACTCGAACTTGTCATCGAGTTCGCCGGCTCGATTACCGGGCGAGAGAATCTCCCAGACCACTTGCGGCGCGATGTTCCCCTCACGCCACTGCATGTACGAGCCGCGATAGCCCTTGGGCCGGCCGAACGCGACCAGGGCATCAGGTGCCGTGCGGATCGTATTACTGCCCTGGACGGGGTACCAGAAGAGATCGCCCGCGACAAAGACATCGGGGTTATCGCGGAAGAGCGCGTCCAGGCCGCCTTGAATGGTCGTGATCCAGCGAAATTGCAGGGTATTTTCCGCCATAGGTTGACCATCGCTATCGGGATAGTCGATCTCTTCGGTCGGTAGAATCGTTGATGGCGTACTCATGTTCTCTCCGCCCCTTCTGTTGACGGCCCAATCGTCCCGGCGTCGAATGGAATATACCGAACCTCCGGCGTG
>Ga0134126_10000445_pt1 | contig 53357 bp, 42 predicted proteins | sample KB31752_FD_96881 | JGI IMG/M metagenome (GOLD analysis project Ga0134126, IMG submission 96881) | Terrestrial soil microbial communities with excess Nitrogen fertilizer from Kellogg Biological Station, Michigan, USA - KB3-175-2 | ecosystem: Environmental > Terrestrial > Soil > Unclassified ...
CAACGCGCGGCTTCGGTCAGCCCAACCCGGTGTTCACCGGAACGATCGTCGGCATCAAGAATGGCGATAACATCACCGCAACCTACTCCACTCCTGCCACCGCAAGTAGCCCGGCGGGAACGTATCCAATCATTCCCACTCTGAGCGACAACGGCACCGGAGCCCTCGCCAACTACAGCGTGACTGTCGTCAACGGCACGCTGACCATCAGCCAGGCCACTCTCACGGTGACCGCTAACAACGCGAGCCGTCTCTATGGCGATCCCAACCCGGTATTCACCGGCACGATCACCGGCATTTTGAATGGAGACAACATCACGGCTACCTACGCGACCGTGGCTGATCCAACCAGCCCGGTGGGAACCTACGCCATCGTCCCGACGCTGTCTGACAACGGCACGGGCGCGCTGGCCAACTACACGGTGGTTGTGAATGACGGCGTGCTCACGGTCAATCCTGCTCCGCTGGCCGTGACTGTGGATAGCTTCAGCCGTCTTTATGGTGACCCGAATCCGGTCTTCACCGGCTCGATTCTGGGAATCAAGAATGGCGACGCTATCAGTGCAATCTTCGCCACCACGGCCGATCCAACCAGCGCAGTGGGAACGTATCCAATCGTGGCCACGCTGGTTGATCCCACCAACAAGCTGGGCAACTATACGGTCACGATCAACAATGGCACGCTGACCATCAATCCTGCTCCGCTGACCGTGACCGCAAATAACGCGGCTCGTTTGTTCGGAACGCCGAATCCTCCGTTCAGCGGAACGTTGACCGGCGTGAAAAATAGCGATCCGATCACAGCGAGCTTCTCCACCACGGCAACTGCAACCAGCCCGGTGGGAACTTATCCGATCACTCCGGCTCTGGCTGATCCAGCCGGCAAGCTCGGAAACTATACGGTAACTTCCAACAACGGCACGCTGACGGTGAACGCCGCGCCGACCGCCAACTTCGTGTTCGTCAATAACCAGGCTGCCAGCGGCAACAGCATCAACGGTTACTCAGTGGCCGTCGATGGCACACTGACCGCTCTCGCCGGCTCGCCGACGTTGACCGGCGGTCTCGGCGCGAACGCAGCCTGCTCGTCTGCGAACCGCCTGGCTCTGAGCGCCGGCAACAACCTGCTGTTCGTCTCGAACGGCGGCGATCAGACCATCAGTGCCTTCTCCATCGACCCAACCAGCGGCGCGTTGACGGCGGCAGCGGGTTCACCGTTTGCTTCCGGTCTCTCGCTTGATGCCTGCGGCGGCATCTCGCTGGCTGCAACGCCGGACGGCGACTACCTGATGGCGTCCAGCAATGGCCAGATCAAGACCTTCAGCATCGGCGCCGGTGGAGTTCTCACTGCGGTTTCCACTGCAGCCAACTCCGTTGCGCCGAATGCAAGCATGAAGATCTCAGCCAACGGACAATTCCTGGCCGTTTCCAATGGAACCAGCGTCTCCGTGTACACCATCAATGCCGATGGCTCGCTCGCGGCAGTAGCTGGCTCACCGTTCGCGGAGACTGGCTCAGCGACCCTTGCCGGTCTCGACTTCAACTCAACCAGCGGCCTGCTCTTCGGAGCGGAAGCCAGCGCAACTGCATCCCTGGCAGACGCCTGGACTGTAGGTGCTAACGGCGCGCTATCAGCTGTCGCCGGTAGCCCGTTCAGCATCGGCGCAATCAACTCGAACGTCGTACTGCTCAGCCCGAATGATGGTCTGCTGTTCGCCAGCAATCAGGGCAGCGCCAACGTCAGCCTGTTTGGCGTAAGCGCAGGCAGCCTCAGCAGCCTGGGCAGCTTCGGCGCACTCCATGCTCCTGTGGGCATGGCAACCGACCGCTCCGGCAGCCTGCTCTACGTGGCTGACGACACCTTCGGTGTAGGCGTGTTCCGCATCGGCGCCGGCTCACTCTCGCAGTTGAGTGACAGCGCCATCAGCGGTGCAGGCCAGGTCCAGGACCTGGTTGCCTATCCGCCGCGTATGGCCAGCAATGCTGACCTCAGCGTCGCAATCTCGGCTTCGTCGCCCAGCGTGGTGGCGGGTCAGAGTGTGACCTATACGATCACCGTAACCAACAACGGCGCAGATCCGGCGGCCGCCACCATCAGCAACGTTCTGCCGGCCGGCTTCACGCAGACCTCTTGCGCGGCAACCGGAAACGGCGCTTGCATCGGCAACTCTGGTGCGGCCAGCTTCTACCTGCTGCAAAGCGGTGAGTCGCAGACGGTCACCCTGGTGGCTTCCATCAGCCTTTCAGTTGCCGATGGAACAGTCGCAACGGACAGCGTGAGCATCACCAACGCCTCCGCGGTTGACCCGAGCGCTGCGAATAATTCCGCCAGCACTGACGTAACTGTTGGCCAGCCCGCCACCACGACACTCGCGGTGGCTCCGGCCAGCGGCACCTACGGCGGAAGCACAACGTTGTCGGCCACTCTGAGCACGCCCAGCGGTCCTCTCGCTGGTGAGACCGTCAGCTTCTCGCTGAACGGCACGCCGGTGGGCAGCGCTGTAACCGATGCATCCGGAATCGCCTCTGTTTCCGCGGCTCTGGGCACAACCGCAGCCGGTTCCTATCCCGGAGGAGTAACTGCCAGCTTTGCCGGAGATCCGAATAACAAACCCAGCAGCGGCAGCAACAGCCTCACGGTGAATCCTGCTTCGCTGACAATTACTGCAGCGAACGCCAGCCGCGCCTATGGTGACCCCAATCCGGCGCTCACGGGAACGATCAGCGGCATTCAGAACGGTGACAACATCACCGCGACCTATAGCACCACGGCCACGGCCACCAGTCCTGTGGGAACGTATGCAATCGTGCCCACCGCGTCTGACAACGGCACCGGCGCCCTGGCCAACTACACAGTCACGCTGGTGAATGGAACGCTCACTGTAAACCCGGCTGTTCTGACGGTAACCGCCGCCAACGCCAGCATGGTGTTTGGTGATCCGGTTCCGGCGTTTGCCGGCACCATCACCGGAATCAGGAACGGTGAAAACATCACCGCCAGCTTCAGCACCACTGCCACCTCAGCGAGCAATGTGGGCACCTACCCAATAGTGCCTGCAGTGTCTGACAATGGCACGGGCGCGCTGACCAACTACTCGGTGTCGCTGGTCAATGGCACACTCACCATTACCCAGGCTCCGTTGACGGTAAGCGCCGCCAACGCCAGCATGATCTACGGCGATCCGGTTCCGGCACTCAGCGGGACCATCACCGGCATCAGGAATGGAAACAACATCACGGCCACCTATAGCACCACGGCCACGTCTGCCAGCCCGGTGGGGAGCTATCCAATCGTGCCCACGCTGTCTGACAACGGCACGGGCGCGCTGGCCAACTACAGCGTCACCAGCAACAACGGGACCCTGACCATCAATCCGGCTCCGTTGACCATCACCGCGGCCAACGCAAGCATGATTTACGGCGATCCTCTGCCTGCATTCAGCGGCACGATCACCGGAATCAAGAATGCTGACAACATCACTGCCACGTACAGCACCGTGGCGACCTCTGCCAGCAACGTGGGAACGTATGCCATTGTGCCTTCGCCGTCTGACAACGGCACTGGTGCCCTGGCCAACTACACGGTCACGCTGGTGAATGGCACTCTCACCATCAATCCGGCTCCGCTGAGCGTAACCGCGGACAACGCCACTCGCGTCTATGGCGATCCGAACCCGGCCTTTACCGGAACCATCACCGGTTTGAAGAACGGAGACAACATTACCTTCAGCGCGACCAGTGCTGATGCAACAGCTGCAGTGGGCACCTACCCAATCGTGCCTGTGCTGGTTGATCCCAATGGCAAGCTGGTGAACTACACGGTAACCGCCACCAACGGAACTCTCACCGTCACTCCTGCTCCGCTGAGCGTAACCGCGGCAAATGCGAGCATGGTCTTCGGTGATCCAGTTCCGGCTCTCACCGGCACGGTAAGCGGAATCAAGAATGGCGACAACATCACCGGGGTTTACGCCACCACGGCGACTTCTGCCAGCCCGGTGGGAACTTATCCCATCACGGCTTCAGCCTCTGACAATGGCACGGGCAAGCTGACCAACTACACGGTCACGCCGGTCAATGCCACTCTCACCATCAACCCAGCTCCGCTGACCGTATCGGCGGCCAACGCGAGCATGGTCTTCGGTGATCCGGTTCCGTCCTTGTCCGGCACCATCACTGGAATAAAGAACGGAAACAACATCACCGCCAGCTACAGCACCACGGCCACGTCAACCAGCCCGGTGGGAACTTATCCCATCGTGCCCACAGTATCTGACAATGGCACAGGTGCTCTGGCAAATTACACCCTGGTAGTCAACAACGGAACTCTCACCATCAATCCGGCGCCGCTGACCGTGGCTGGCACCAACGCCGCCATGGTCTTCGGCGATCCTGTTCCGGCGGTAACCGGAACGATTAGCGGCCTTAAGAACGGTGACAACATTGGCGCCACCTTTGCGACTCCGGCGACTTCGGCCAGCCCGGTTGGGAATTACGCAGTTATTCCCTCCGTAACCGATCCGAACAATGTCCTGAGCAACTACACGCTGTCGGTCGTCAACGGCGTTCTTCAGATTTCGCCAGCGCCGCTGACGGTCACTGCCGCCGATGCCAGCCGCGTATTTGGAGATCCCAATCCGGTATTCACGGGCACGATTACCGGCATTAAGAATGGCGACAACATCACTGCCACTTACTCGAGCGCGACTGACCCGACCACAGCCGTAGGCACATATCCAATCGTGCCGGCGGTTTCAGACAACGGGACTGGAGCTCTCGCGAACTATATCGTCACCAGCAACAATGGCACGCTGACCATCAACCCGGCGCTGCTGACGATCCAGGCCAATGACGCATCGGCTCCGGTAGGCGGACCGTTCCCGGCGTTCACTGGCACAATCACAGGTCTAAAGAACAGTGACGTAGTCACGGCCTCCTACAGCACAACAGCAGACGCAACCAGCCCGGCGGGAACGTACCCGATCATCCCGAGTGCAGACCCGAGCCCGGCGCTGTCAAACTACACGCTCTCGCTCGTCAATGGAACCTTGACGTTGCAGTAACAGTCATATTGCGGGAAGGCCGGCGGGCTAAGCTTCGCCGGCCTTTATTTTTTCGACGAAGATCGTTTAGTTACTTGCCTCTTTAGAATCGTCCTCGCCAGCCACCCCGCCGCGTTTCACCTGCACAAATAAGAGTTATTGCAGATGTTTGCTCATCAGGTTTTTGCTCTACATCAAGCCGCACGGAGTTGGCTTAGCATGTTACGCAGAAGTAACACTATTGAGACTTGGCTTCTGCAACACGTGTGTTACGATGAGCCAAAAATTCCCGACTTGCGTTCATCTCATCCAAGGAATTTTCAACATGATTCGCAAAATACTGATGCTTTGCGCGGTAGCTGCACCTTGTCTGTTCGCGCAACAGCCGCCGTCACCCAAGCCGCCGACACCACTCGCCCCGCAACAGCAGCCGCCCATCCAGCCGCCCAGGCCGGTGGCGCCCGAGTCCACGGTGATTACTATCCATGGCCTTTGTCCCACCGCAACTCCTCCGATCGGGCATAAGTCGGATTCATGCACCGTGCTGCTGACGCGCGCGGAGCTGGAAACCATGCTGGAGGCCGTCAACCTCACCAATCAGAATTACCCCCCGGCTGCGATGCGCAGCATGGCATCGAACTACATTACGATGATGGCGCTGGCGGATGCAGGAGAAAAGGCCGGAATCGAAAACGATCCGCGCTTCGCGGACATGATGAAGGTAGCTCGCACGCGGACCCTCGCTGAAGCTTATCGCCGCTCCCTGCTGGAAAAGTACGGCAACCCGTCCGATGCGGAGATTGACGCCTACTACAAACAAAACATCGCCAAGTTCGACCAGACAAAGGTTGATCGGATTCTCGTACCGAAGGTAAATCCGACGAACTCGCAGGACAAACCTGCGGAATTTGAAAAGAAAGCGCATGAGCTCGCGGATAAGTTGCGCGAGCGTGCCGCGCACGGCGAAGACATCATTACTCTTCAGTCCGAAGCTTATAAAACTCTCGGTCTTCGCATGATGCCGCCGCAAACGGAACTGAACGAAACACAGAAGCGGACACTGCAGAGCGAGGTGAAGCAGGACGTGAACGCGCTCAAGGCCGGCGAAGTAACTAAGGTGGAAGCAGAACCCGCCGGGTTCACTATATATAAGATGCGTGCCAGAAGCACGCTGAGCGTGGAACAGGCTAAGACACAGATTGTGCATGACCTGCTTCAGAAAAACATGGACATTGCCTTGCGCGCCGCCACGGATGGAGTGCATCCGGAATACAACGAGCAGTTCTTCAATCCTCATCCCGGTATGGTGCCGACAAACCGGTTGCAGCCGCGAGTGCTTGTTCCTGGACTTTCGGGGACCAGCAGCGCCGCAGCTCAGCAGAAATAACCCTTCGAAATCAAAAACAACGGAGCCCTGGCGAAGCTGGGGCTTTCTTTTTGCGAGAGACTGCTCGCTTTATGTGGCTCTGACTCATTCGCATTCGGCGCATTACGAAATGACATTGAGCGCAAGAAGCGGAGAGCGCTCCAGACGCGGCGCCGCTATCGTTGCTTCATGCACAAAACCATTGAACCAACCATTCTCTACTTTGGAACGCCTGTAGCGCTGATCAGCACGCTGAACCCGGACGGCTCACCGAATCTGGCGCCCATGTCGTCTGTCTGGTGGCTGGGCTGGAGCTGCATACTGGGTCTTGGGCAGATGGGCCAGACTTCTGACAATCTCATCCGCACGCGAGAATGCGTCATCAATCTTCCGTCTGTTGACATGGTCAGTCATGTTGACCGGCTTGCTATGACAACCGGGAAAGACCCGGTTCCCGACAAGAAACGGCAGTGGGGCTATCAGTACGAACCGGACAAATTTGGCATTGCCGGGCTGACCCCGGATAAATCAGAGGTCGTCCAGCCGCCCCGCGTGCGAGAGTGTCCGGTGCAGATGGAAGGCATCGTTCACGATTTCCGTCCTTTCGGTAAGAACGTGGGTGCGAATGTGTTTGAGGTACACATTTTGAAGCTGCACGTCGAGGAGAGCCTGCTGATGGGGGATGGCCCACGGCCGCATATTGACCCGGTGCGCTGGCGACCGCTGATCATGAGTTTCTGCCGGTTCTTCGGTCTCGCCGGTGAGGTGCATCCCTCGCGCCTGGCTGAATCGGATTTCATGAAATTCGTAACCCAGCCCGTTGTTCCGCAGCCGGTCGGCTCCACAGAAGCTCGCGAAGGTTAGAGACTCCCAACGTTCATCACTCAGCGAGAGATCCCTGAAGTCGCAAAAGATGAAGCGCTGAAGTCGGTCAGCAGCCAAGTGCCTTTCTGTTTTTGCACCATACGAACCAGCCCGGGCATCTCAAGGTAACAGGTTTTGAGGAGAAGATCTTATGAGCCTGAAGATAGCAGAACGGCAGCTTGGCGGCGTCACGGTCCTTGACGTTAGTGGACGGATTGTTCTGGGAGCAGAGAGTGCGCAACTCCGCGAGGCAGTTCGTGAGCACCTTGCCGCAGGAAAGAAAAGCATCGTGCTGAATCTGGGCGGGGTACCTTATGTGGACAGTACGGCAATCGGAGAGCTGATCAGCGCCTGCCTTGCCGTGCGCCGCGAGGGCGGGGACGTGAAGTTGCTCAACGTCACTAAGAAGGTCCACGACGTGGTGCAGATTGTAAGGATCGGATCGATCCTGGAAATTTTTGACGACGAAGCGGCCGCAGTTAACGCCTTCGCCAAATCGGACAAACAAGAGGGCGATCTCAAGGTCCGCGCGAGCTGACATACAGTCGAGGGGCTTACGCCCCTGACTGATATTGGCCTTACTTCACTCTGACCTGCCCTGTTGCTGTCGGGTTGGAACTGTCACTGCCGTCAAAGCTGAGATAGCCTGTGGCAAGCAGTGTGGTCTGCGCCGATACAACAGGTGCGGTGTAGTTCACGGCTACCTGAAGTTGCGTAACCGTTGAAGTTCCGCCGCTTCCGCCGGACGAACCTCCCAGATAACCAATGTTGCAGAAAACGATGTTCGCCCCTTGGTCTCCAGGCACCGGTGCTGTGCAGGAGACGGGATCGCCTGCATTCGAGCCGGTGACAGCCGAGGAAATGATCCGCATGCGACTGTCGATCACCATGGCGAGCGTCAGCTGATTGGCTCTGACTCCGGTGGAGTTCTGAAGCGTCCAGTTGAGTGTGCCGGCGCGTCCGCCAACCAGGTCCTTCGGTGTGGGATTAGCTGAGAGAGAGATCGAAATCACTGGAGTTCCCGCCGGAGGATTGCCGTGAACTGTGGTCCGCTGCACAGGCGTGCTTGAAAACGCGCTTCCAGTCGCATCAATGCCACTCGCCGATGAAGAGAGCGTGATGGTGCCGCTGACCATTTGCGCTGCGACGTTCACGATGATCGAAGCTCCGGAATCCAGGCTTCCCAGAGAGCAGTTCAGCATGGTGATGCCCTGGCCTCCCTGCTCGCATGATCCCTGGCTGGGTTTCGCACCGATCAGGTACGCGCCATCACTGGCGCTGAGTACATCACTCAGGTTGATGCTCGAAACGATGGTGGGCGAAATATTCGTCAGGGTGACAATGTAGCTCGGAGCGATCGGTGTGTCTTTGAATGAATAGGGTCCGGAAATGGTGGTGGTCAGCGCTGGCCCAGTCTGACCTGAGGACATGAGCGCGAGGCATATCACGAGCAGCACCACCGCAACAGTACTTTTTACCCTGGGAGAGATTTTCGAGAAGAGAGTTCGGGGGTCCATTTTGCGCCTTTCCCTCTCGCAAGCGTTGCTTGGAGAGTTCTAAATTGATGAGAAAGGCATCACCCGATTTTCAACTGCCTGCGGCTAGGTTGGAACGATCCGGAACGCCGCAAGTCGAGAACTACTGCGGGTGCGTTGCGCACCCGCGTAGATCGTAGAAAGACTTTCCAATTTCAAATTGCTTTGGCCTGGCGGCTATCGAGGCGCTTGTATTGCACCCCGATAGCCCGCAGGTTGTTACTTTGCGTTGATGGTTACGATTACCTGGTTGTTCTTGGTGTTGGTGTCGACGCCAGTGAAGCTCACGGTTCCGGTTGACGAAATAACCCCAACCTGGACTACGTTCACGTTCACTGTAACGTTGAACTGTTGTACCGGCTTGGCGCCGTTCTTCCTGGAACCACCCAGGTTGGCGACGTTACATGTAACGGTGCCTCCTGCGGTGCCCGGAGCCGGGCCGGTGCACAGGCCGAGATCAGCAGGAAGATCCGTGGTCACAGACTGGAACACCAGGGCGGCCGGCATGACCTGAGTGAATACCACATTGTCCGCCGGAGTAGAGGTAGCGTTCCTGATCTGCCACCTGTAGCTGTCGGGAGCTCCCGTCGGCAGTGTCCCGGTAACCGTGGGACCGCCGTTCGCAGCTGATCCACTCAACTGAAGATCAGTGGTGGTGGTGGAGCTGGCGCCGGCAGGAGCGGTTGTAGTGATGCTCGCATTAGCGGTGGTCAATGCGGTTCCAGCAACATCTGTTCCGCTCAACACTACCGCATTTTTGATGGTCTGGTTCTGCATTTGCACGATGAACGGGATGCGCACCACTGCTCCGGCATCCATCAATCCGAGGTTGCAGGAGAAGCTTACGACTCCCGGGCCACCGGCAGTACAAATCCCCTGACCGGATTGGATCGACATGATGTTCGCCAGGGGCAGTAGCGTTACTGTGCCCAGACTGCTGCTTGCCACCGGGAAACCAGGTTGACGATACGTAAATGTACTAGCGGTTGGCGTGTTCACGATTGTGAACGTGCCATTGAACGAAGGATCAGCCACGCCCGCGACAATCACCTGCATGTTGGGAGCAAATTGCTCGTTCGCCGTCAGAGAGACAGTGACAAGTCCGGTTGCGTCACGAGTGATGAGCGAAATGCTGTTGGGCAGTTGGCTCAGAGTATCCGTGACATTGACGTTGCTCACGGGAAACTTAGAGCTGTTTGTGACGGTGATGGTAAACGTCATCTGAGCCGGGGTTACGGTCTGGGACGTGGGGCCGCTGATGGCAACCGAAACCGTCGGCGTGTTCGCCGCGCTGGGCGTGATCGCAGCAGACGGAGCCGACTCTGGGCTGTCACCCGCGATGTTGGTCGCATGAACGGTGAAGGTATAAGCGGTTCCGTTAGTCAGTCCGCCTACCAGCGCGCTGTCGGTGTTCGAACCAAACGCAGGCGGTGGAACGGTGACTGTCTCACCCGTAGGAACTCCATTTGAGAGAACAGTTACAGTGTAGCTCGTGATCGGCTTACCACCGTTGCTTGCGGAAACTGTCCACGTAACGATTGCTTGCGTATCGCCCGCCTGCGCAGTCGCGTTGGTTGGTGCACTGGGAACGGCGAATCCCGGAGGCGTAGCGATATTGCTCTGCGCCGAGAACGGGCTGGTTCCGTTGTTGTTCGTTGCTGAAACTTCGAAGGCGTAGGAAACGCCATCAATCAGCCCGGGAATCACGATTGAAGTCGGCGGGTAAATGCTGCCGGCCGCAGGATTCACGGTGATGTCAGCCAGCGGCGCACCCGCGGAGATGAAGCTGTTCCGCACGGTGTAACTGGTAACCGCCTGCGCGATCTGTGCCGGGCTCCAGCTCAAGCTGATTTGTGATTCGCCGGCAACCGCCACAACGTCGAGCGGTGTACCGGGAGCCGCTGGTCCGGCATTGGTCTGGGTCGTCTGCCACCAGCGGGCGCCACCGACGCCGACCGGATTTACCAGAATGAGCGGATCCTCTGCTGTGTAGATCACAAGGTTTGCCGGATCCGTGCCGTCCACGGCTGAGGCGGAAATTGCCGCCAGGGCAGGATCGGGAGGAGGGTTGATGCCGGCCTCATTGAGGTAAGTCAGGGTGAGTGTCTGGCCGGCTGCTCCTGCTGCAACATTGCCGACCCAGGCAATCTGATCAACCACGCCGTAATAAAGGTTATTTCCGTTTGTCGCGGGAAAGAATTGGTCGCCGCTGATTGTAGCTGGCGCGGCGATTTGCGGCAGCGTTGGAATAACTGTGCCATTCGCCGTAGTGCAGGCCGCGTGGGGTGGCACCAGGCAGGTGGTGTCTGCGTTCGGAATCACGAATGGAGATGTCCCATCACCAGACCACAGGTCATGACCGATCCAGGCCAGACCGGCGCTGACCGCGGCATCCGGGGTTGTTGCCACCACTTGCATGAATTGCGCGCAGGTGCTGAATCCAAACTCGGTGGCGGTTCCCGGGCTGTTGAAGCGAAGAATATCGCCGCTGTCCAGAAAACTTACCCAGAGGTCGCCCTCGGCATCCAGCGCCGCTCCGTTCGGAGTGGTACCGACGGTCGGCATAGGACATCCAGTCCCGCCCAGAAATGGTTGTTTTCTTCCTTTGGCCCCGGGAGAACCTAGCGTGAACGCTGTTGTCAAGTCCAGCTCGCCCTGGCCGTTATCGCCATCGGGATTAAAGCCGATCCTTATGACACCCTGGCTGGCAGAACTGTTGTCAGCGAAATAGAGGAAGTGTCGCGCTGGATCATAAGCAAACTGCCCGCCAAATGGTATCGCCGCGCCTCCACGGTTGACGTTGTATGGGCACTCTACTAGATTGATGTCCCATGGGCCGGGCGCATCGAGCTCGGGATCCATCCTGCATGGACCAAAGGCTGAATCGCCGACCCAAAGATGGCGAACCGGCCGGCCGGTGAATTGGCTGATGGCCGTGCCTTCAAGAACGATTCCGCCGACCGGAGCGGTATTGACCGTAGCCGGTTGCTGCCCGGAGAACAAAATCGTGTTGGTGGTCGGATTGACTGGTGTTTGTGCGTTCGCCAATGCGGATGCAGCTACCAGGAGAGCCAGGACGATAACGAAGAGAGCACCAGAAAACAGGCCATCGCCCTTGATGCCTCGGTGTGTGTAAGTTCCCCGCGCGCAAGAGTTCATTGAAATACCTTTCCCGTCCTGGGCCTTGGCACCAGGATCTTTTGTTTTGGGTCAGGGCATCAAACACACGTTTAGCGTGGGATCTCTTGGAACAAGAACTATTTAAGTGTTCAGATCCTGCATGACGCCCTGAAAATTCCGGAAGTAGGGGCTAACCATGCGCAAATCGAGGGGACTTCCAAGTACCTAAGGTTTAAACTCTACTCATTAGAAGTGAATTGAGCAAGGATTAAAATCTTTAATGTTTGCTTCTCCCGTATATCAAGGACTCAATTGAAGAGCACCACATCGATTGCATCGGCCATCGCTGGATAGCCGGGTATTGGACTCTTGCTAACAATTCCTCCCACTAAGCGTCTACCCGTCGAGAGTCGATACATATCGGAATCCCGCACCCAAGAGTTCGCAACATGATGACTCGAAGAGAAGCGCTTCGCCTGTTGAGTGCAGCCCCGGCCGGTGCCTGCGTCGTCAACGTGGCAGGTCTGGATTTTTTAGCTTCGCACGCCTATGCGCAGGCCACAACAGATCCCCAGAGTCCTCCTGCTCCTGACTCAGCACAGGCGGTTGCCGTTCCACCAGATTCGCCGCGTTGGGATTTCGAAGGGCAAGCCAAAGCGACGGAATATCAGGGACGCAGGTGTCTTTATCTTGACGGCGGAGCCGCCGTCGTAAAAGACCTTGAGATGCGCGACGGCGTTGTTGACGTAGATGTTGCTACGCCGGCGAGGCGCGGATTTTTCGGAATCCAGTTTCGACTCGCGAGCGATGCTCCCAACGGCGAATGGGTTTATCTTCGCCAGCACAAGTCTGGTCTTCCAGATGCCATGCAGTACACCCCGGTCCTCAACTCTGGCCTCAACTGGCAGCTCTATAACGGGCCGGGCTTCACTGGCGCTGTGGACATCCCGAAAGACGAGTGGTTCCACATCCGCCTGGAACTGGCCGCCGCGCAGGCTAAGTTATACGTGAAGGATATGGCCAAGCCCGCGCTTGTCATGGACGATTTGAAGAGCGGCATTCAAAAGGGCCAGATCGCTTTGGCTTCGCTGACCGGCGCTACTTACTTTGCGAATTTTGAGGTGCGCGAGACACCCGCTGTTCCCTGGCAGCGTCATTATCCGCCGATGCCTGCAGGCACTCTGACCAAATGGAGTCTCTCGCCCTCGTTCGACGCGCTGGCGAGAAATCTGGAAAAGCCACTCTCGGCCTCGGAGCGTGATTCCATGAAGTGGCAGGATGTAGAGGCGGAACCGCCCGGCTTGATTGTCATTTACCGTTACCGCGAGGCTCCGCATCCCCGAGTCACGTTTCAAACTGACTTCTCGACGCGGTTGCAGCCGCAACCAGGGATGAAGATGATCTATGCGCGGGCCACCATCACGTCCGACAGAGAACAAGTCAAGAAGCTTTACCTCGGCTACAGTGACGATGTAAGCGTGTTTCTAAACGACCAGATTCTCTTCCGCGGTCGCAGCGCTCAAAGTTTCCGAGACCCTGGATTTCTCGGCATCGTGAACCCCGAAAATGACGCCGTCTACCTTCCATTGAAAAAAGGAAGCAACGAACTGATGTTGGCATTAAGTGAACTCGGGGGCGGGTGGGGATTCATTTGCCGCTTAACAGACCGCGGGACCTGAGATTATCCACTACCACCATAGTTTTCGGAAACCGCAACGCCTCTTCTGAGCATCGGCATCTAGAGACTTGGAAACGTTGCAAAAGGGCCGTTTTCTCTTTAAGGTTGAAATGAGGTCATAATGCGTAAACTACCCACGGCTAGAGCCTTTTTCATCGCGGCAAGCGCCTTTCTTCTCTTTCCTCTCCTCAGCAGCTTTGCGGCTGATCCCCCCTCGGCGCCTGAGTCACACGGCATTTCCATTGGTAACATGGACCGCTCAATTGTGCCGGGAGATGATTTCTATCATTACGCCAATGGTGACTGGATCAAACGGACGGAAATTCCTCCCGACCGTCCCGCCGTTGGAGTTTTCAGCAAGCTTGCCGACCAGGCCAATAAGCGTACCGCTGCTGTGATTGAGGAAGCGGCAAAATCGACAGCGCCTGCAGGATCGAGTTCACGCCAGATTGCCGATTTATACAACTCTTTCATGAATGAATCAGCGATTGAAGCGCGGGGTTTCGGACCGCTAAAAGCACATCTCGATTCAATTGCTGCCATCAAGAACAAGCAGGAATTGGCTCATGCTCTGGGTGAGACTCTGCGGGCCGACGTTGATGCGCTGAACAACACCAATTTTCACACTCCAAATTTATTCGGACTCTGGACGGCGCCCGGGTTCAACGACTCCGACCACTATGCAGCTTATCTTCTGCAGGGCGGCCTTGAACTCCCCGATCGCGAGTACTATCTGTCTGACAGCCCTCACATGCGCGACGTCCGCGCAAAGTACCAGACTCATATCTCAGCCATGCTCAAGCTGGCTGGAGTCACGGATACGGACGCCCGCGCCGCGCGCATCGTCGAACTGGAACACTCAATCGCAGAGAAACATCTCAGCCTTGCTGATAATGACGATATTCACAAAGCCAACAACACCTGGAAGCAATCAGACTTCGCAGCCAAGGCTCCTGGTCTGGACTGGGCTGAGTATTTTCGCGGCGCAGGACTCGAGAAGCAGAAAGAATTCACCGTCTGGCAGCCAACGGCATTTGCCGGCGAGTCCGCGCTTGTCACTTCTGTCCCGCTTGATACCTGGAAGGACTGGCTTACCTATCATTTGATTGAGAACTACGCGGATTTTCTGCCCAAAGCCCTGGCTGAGGAACGCTTCAATTTCTTTGGCAAAGTTCTTTTCGGTACGCCGCAGGAGCGTCCCCGTTGGCAGAGAGGCGTGTTTCTTGTTGATCAATTCTTGGGCGACGCGGTAGGAAAGATTTACGCGCAACGATACTTCTCCCCGCAGGCCAAAGCCCGGGCCCAGGCCCTCGTGGCCAACATTGTTGAAGCGTTTCGGAAGCGCATTGATGCCCTTCCATGGATGGCTCCGCAGACCAAGGCGGAAGCCCAGGCCAAGCTCAATACTCTCTACGTTGGTATCGGTTATCCGGAACACTGGCATGAGTACACGGGCTATGAAGTAAAGGCGGATGACATTTTCGGCAATATCTGGCGCGGCAATTTGTTTGAGTACCACCGGCAGGTCAGCAGGCTTGGAACGAACGTGGATCGAAAAGAGTGGTCGATGTCCCCGCAGACGGTGAACGCGGTGAATTTGCCATTGCAAAATGCCCTCAATTTCCCAGCGGCCATCCTGGAGCCACCGTTCTATGATCCCAAAGCTCCGGACGCCGTAAACTACGGTGCTATTGGTTCGGTGATCGGCCACGAGATCAGCCACACATTTGACAGCGAAGGCGCTGCCTTTGACGAAAAGGGACGCGTGCGCAACTGGTGGACCGAGGCAGACATGGCGCATTTTACGGCCGCAACAACAAAGCTTGCCGAGCAGTACGACAGCTATAAGCCGTTCCCCGACCTCTCAGTCAATGGCCGGCAGACTCTGGCGGAAGATATCGCTGATGTCGCCGGAATCGCGGCCGCTTACGATGGCTATCATGCCGCGCTGGCTGGGAAGCCGGCGCCTCTACAGAACGGATTTACCGGAGACCAGCAGTTCTTCATTGCTTTTGGACAGAACTGGGGCACCAAAGCCCGCGAAGCTGCCCTGCGCCGGCAGGTCATGACGGATCCTCATGCGCCTGGCCAATACAGGGCAGCTACCGTCCGCAATATTGACGCATGGTATTCGGCATTCGATGTGAAGCCGGGAGAACAACTGTACCTTGCCGCACCGAACCGTGTTCGTATCTGGTAGGTGCCAACCGCAGGTTAATAAAAGGCATTAGCCTGTGTCGAATCTGACTTAGGAAGGTTGTCAGCAGACGCGGCCTCGGGCAAAACTGCAATGATGCTGGTGCCGGAGTTCCCGGTCTTAATCGTCAGGCTTCCCTGTAAAAGCCGGATGCGCTCGCGCATTCCGGCCAGACCGACTCCTGCCTGCTCTCGATCCTTGGGAATGCCCCGGCCCTGATCTGTAACTTCCAGTCTGAGATTGCCACCTTTGCTGGAGAGCGCAATGGTAGCTGTTGGACTCTGGGAATGCTTGAGGATGTTAGAAAGCGATTCCTGAACGATGCGGAAGATGGTGAGTTGAACTTCAAAATCGAGCGGCCCAAGATCTTCAGGACAGACAACGGTGACAGCGATATCGCTGCGCTTGGCGAAGCCTTCAGCGTAGCCGCGCAACGCCCGGCTCAACCCTAGCTCTTCCAGCATGGGCGGATGCAGGAGGTAGGAAATGGAACGTAGTTCGTTGCTGCACTGCTCCACCATGCGGACACATTCTTCCAGCTGCGTGATCTCTTCCGGGTTATGACACACTACCTCGCGGAGACGGTTGAGGTTCAGCGTGAGAGCCACCAGATTCTGGGCCGTGCCATCGTGCAACTCACGCGCAAGGTGCCTGCGTTCTTCATCCTGCACACGCATGACCTTTCCTGAAAGTTGCAGGACCTCTTTCTCAGCCGATTTACGTTCTGCGATTTCGGATTCCAGGATGTTGTAGGCTTTCTGTAATGCTGCCGTTCGCGCCAGCACGCGCGACTCCAACTCGTCATGGATACGCAGGAGCTCTTCTTCCGCATGCACCTGCCGGGTCATGTCGGTACATAGAACCGTAAAAATCTTCTCTCCGTCAAGCTCCAGCTTGGAGAGGGCAGCCGCCATTGGGAATTCGCTGCCGTCCTTGCGGCGGCCAAAAACAAGACGATGCGCTGACAGCAGCAGGCTCTTTTCGGGCGACTGCGCAAAACTCAAAAAATGCTGGCGGTGGGTTTTTCGGAAATGTTCGGGAATGAGAATGTCGAGTGGCTGGCCCAGAACGTCGTCGGCCCTGTATCCAAAAATCTTCTCTGCAGACTGGTTGAACAGAGTGATGTGCTGATCCTCACTGGTCGAAATGACGCCGGCGGGTGAAATCTCCAAAATGCCGGAAAAACGTGCCTGCGATGCCCGCATGGCTTCTTCGGCTCGAATTCGATCCACGATTTCCCGTTTGAGCCTTGTTTGCGCGTAAACAAGCCATGTCAACAACAGACTGAAGGCGGTCCCTAGAAACAGGGTGAACTGGGGCAGATTGGAACGGATGGTGCTCATTCCAACCGGTGTGGGCCATACACGCAGGCGCCACACCGTGCCTGGAAGCGAAAGATCAGTGGACTGCGCCCATTCTTCGTTTGCCGTACTGCTGCCCGGCATCATGTAAAGGGATTCGCTTCCCTCATCCACGTCAAGAGAGAGCGGAAGCCGCTTGATATCGACCAGCATGTCGTCCAAAGTCGCCGGCACATCCATGGATGCAATGACGAAACCGCGAAATCTGCCCTTTTGAAATATCGGCGAGACCGCAAGGTGTAACTTTTGGCCACTCGCGGTTGTAAGCCGGCTTGAAATAACCGACTTTCTCGATTGCTGAGCAGTTTCCAGCAGCCGTTTTGAAACTTCATCATCCGGCACAGGAATGTTCGGGACGGCTTTACCATTGCGGCCAACGACCCATCGCTGTTGGCTCTCAGGATCGAGCCATGCAATCGCCAGGCATCCTGGGTGATCTTCAAAAAACAGCTTCGCAAACAGATCCCACTTCTCACGCGTGGGATCGTCAAACTCCCAGAGTTTTGCGAGGCGATCCTGATCGTCAACCCAGGTTTGAACATCAACGGTAAGGTCCGCGCGCACGGTGGATGCCATTAACTGGGTTACGTTGCGTACGTGAGCGCGTTCCTGGCCGCGCACTACAATCCAGGCCAGAACCGTTGCCGAAAATGTGACCAGTAATACAGCAAAAGCCAGCCATGACCAGCCGGGAGAAGCGGCGTTTCGACCTTGGGCCAATTTAAATCCTCCTCGGCTTTACGCCTGCCGGCGCATTCTCACAAGGTATCAATTCCGGAAACCAGCGTCTCAGATGCACGAGTACACCGCAGACGAGATGAGAATGATGATCAACCCCGGACCTTGTGGATCTGATTTTAAACTGCTCTGTTAAGAATGGCGCATAACTTCGATAAAGTCATTAACCGCTTTGGGATTGTTTAAAGTTTGCTGACATAGGTAGGCAAGAGGAGGTAAATCTTATATATATAAGATTACTGGTGACTATTGGATCCCTGCGCTGCTGAGTGAAACAAGGAGTTGGTTGGATTTCGCTTAAAATGGTCTTTCGACACACTCTACTATGCCAATGCGGATATTACTTGCGGATGACCATGAAGTAGTGCGCGAAGGTCTTCGAGTCCTTCTCGAGCGAGAAGGGTTTGAGGTCGTCGCCGAAGCTTCTGACGGTCGCGAAGCGATCCGCTTGTGTGAAGCTAATCCACCCGACGTGGCGGTGCTGGATCTGGCTATGCCGCTGCTCAATGGCATTGATGCCGCAAGGGAAATTACCAAAGGCGGTTCAGGGATAAGAGTCGTGTTGCTGACCATGCATACAGAGGACCATCTTGTTCTGGAAAGCCTTCGTGCCGGCGCAACAGGTTACGTGTTGAAGACAAAAGCATCGAGTGAATTAGTGCAGGCCATACGGGCCGTAAGCCGCAACGAGACATTTCTGACACAAAGCATTTCCCGCTCCGTCGTGCAGGCGTTTTTGCAGAAGAGTGATGTGCCGGATCGCTCCATCAGCGATCGTGAACGCCAGGTTCTCCAGCTTGTCGCAGAGGGAAAAACCACCAAAGAGATTGCCGGTATTCTGGGAATAAGCGTCAAAACCGCCGAATCGCATCGATCAAACATCATGGACAAACTGGACATTCACGATACAGCGGGGCTCGTTCGCTATGCCATTCGCAGCGGCATAATCCAATCTTAGCTGTTTAAGCTTTATCTACAATCTCTACTTCCCTTGACTTAAGTCGTTGCTTAGCTTGTTTCCTAGTAAGTCTTAGTTGTTTAGGCTAAATAAGCGGCCATGACAACCTAGCCTCATGCGCCAATTCGCCTAAACGTACACTATCAATCTGCCCGACTGCTCAATCAGGGTATGTACCCCCAGCAAATACCAAACTGACCGGATTCCAAATAATTGAGAGCTGCTTCATTCTGACGACATCGCAAATCGGGCCTTTTGTCCTCACGCGGGCCCACAAAGCCTGCGTGAGGCCAAAAGAGATTTTTCGCAAACTAGGCATCGGTTACAAGTGCACAGCCGCAAAGAGAGCAAAGACTCTCAGGCTGCTTGATGCATAAGTGAGAGCACGACTTTAGGAGAAGACCAGTGCGTTCTTCCGGGATTCAAGCAGCTATGCGCGTCCGCGCACGCGCAACCGCGCTGGGCGATTACAGCCCAGCTAAAGTAGCGCGCAATGGATCACCCGGGCGTATTGTGCTTTCCGTGCTTCCTCTGCGTCCGTTGACGCCTCTCTCCAGTGTTGCCATCCCACCAGTGTTCAATATGGTGAGGAAAACCGCCGCAACCTCTGAATACGCGCAACCCGGCGGGTACCGCATGCGAAACCGTCTCCTTCCCTACCGCGATCATGGCGTGCCGCACGGCGGTGTTAGACACACTGGCTGACTGCGCAAGGTAAGAATTTCGCCGAATTAAGTTTCCGGACTGGGCCTGAGGCCCTTTCCTCAGCCGCAGAGCGGCAACAGAATTTTATCGAGGCTACGCGAGCAAAATCGCGGAAAGGAGGGAACCACTAAAAATTTTGTTTCTCCTTACAAATTGTGCCTTTACTGTTCAATTATGGGTGAGCCGGGTTCATGGCCCGGCTCCCTTTTTTGAAGCGTGGTTTGCAGAAAAGCGCCTCTTTCAGCTCCAGCAGCCTTCCTTGAGTAAGTTCAACTCAGAATGAGTCATAATGTTCCGGAAAAGTGAGTATGTCGCAATTCAGACACGTTTCGGCTCAGGGAGAATCATTCATGGTTCGTTGTTTCCTCATTGCTGTCATTGCTTCCCAACTCGCTGCCGCTCAGCAGGGCGCCCGGACCGTTTATATTGTCAGGAACGCTGAAACCTCCTCAGCCGCTGCTGACTCGCTCGGCCCTGCCGGTCAAAAGCGCGCACAATGCCTCGCCGAGACATTGAAGGATTCGGGCATCAAGCAGATCTTTGTCAGCGATGTGAAAGCTACCCAGCAGACGGCCGAGCCTCTCGCCAGCACTCTGAAAATAAAAGCCTCGGTGGTTCCCGCACGCGATTGGAGCACTTTGGTGCGTAATGTTCTGTACAGCGCGCGCGCTGGCGACATCCTGGTGGTCGGCGACCGCAATACATTGCCGGTGATCATTCCCCGATTACAGGGAGGAACTCCGAAACCGATTGCCGAGAACGAGTATGACCGCATCTTTGTGTTAACGATTGTCGAGGGTGGAGGGACGCCGGCGGCAACGCTGCGGTATTGCCCTTCGGGCGTTTCACCAGCTCCCGCGCAGCCAAACCCAGCGCACAAGCCTGCAGCAAGCAAGTCGCCCACTCAGAAGCGATAAGCTCTGTATTGGCTAGGACCCAATATCCAAAGTCATAAGATTTTAATAAACTTAGCCGACTGTAGCCTTTATAGAACATGCCTTCTGCCCATCGTAGCCTATCAAAGCTTTTCTGATCTATAACACAAGCACCTAGTTTGACTACAGCGGGCGTCTCTCTCTTATAATCCCGCATTCTTGTAAATGACACGAGAGACGGCCGCCCAGTCATCATCGGCCATACCGTGAGCGAGCGCTGAGAGAAAGTGATCTCGCACCAGGCTTGCCGTGGGCATAGGTACGCCGGCTTCTTCAGCAGCAGCCAGCACCAGCCGGTTGTCCTTAGCGCCCAGACTTAACTTGAAGCCCACAGGCTCGAAGTTTTCAGCGGCAATCATTCTCCCGTAATTTTTGTAAAGCGGGACGGGAAAGAGAGTTCCAGTCAGGATCTCCAGCATCTTGTCTGCATCGACTCCGGATTTGCGCGCGAAGGCAAAGGACTCCGCCAGAGACTCAATTACGGCGGTTATGAGGAAGTTGCCCGCAAGCTTGACCACATTCGCCATGGGCGGTTCAGTCCCGACAACAAAGGTCTTCTGTCCGATGGCATCGAACAATGGCTGGCAACGCTCAATTTGCTGCTCCTCTCCGGCGGCAACCACGAAAAGCCTTGCTGCCGCCGCCGCATCAGGCCGGCCAAATACAGGTGCCGCGATGTAGTGCTGCTTCTTCTCTCTATGTTCCGTAGCCAAACGCCGCGATAACGCCACGCTGATGGTGCTGGCGCTTATGTGGACAGCCTCGGGGGCAAGAGATTCCAGGATCTTACCGGGGCCGAAAGACACCTCTTGGAGGGCATGGTCGTCCGCCAGCATTGTAAAGATCACGTCTGCCCGGGAGGCCGCCTCGCCAGGAGTTTCCGCTATCTTCATTCCGTCTTGCTTGAGTTCCTCGGCCCGGCTCCGGGTACGATTAAAAACGGTTAAGCTGTGACCGGCTTTTGCAAGATTGCGAGCCATTCCCGACCCCATACCGCCCAACCCAATGAATCCTACCTTCATGATCGATGTCTCCTTACAGTCAGCTTTCTGAGAGAAGTCAAAGGCCGACGTTCCGCGGCAAATTCCTTAAGCGTTACTCATAAATTCCAGAGAACCATTCTTTTTCTATCTGAGATTTACGTCAAGATGCGCCGTGGTATGCCTCTCCACGCCAACTCTCTTTTCTCGTGATGAAAGTCTCTGATCGTTGTCCTTGACCGCCAGGAAAGCAAGCCTAAAAAAGATTTCTATCTCATGGAAACGCGTAGCTTCTTAAGAGCACATATTACTATGACACGCTAAACGAAATCTTGCGTCACTAGGTATAGATTCTATGTAGAACCTATCCAACCCAGGTGTGAATGGCTGACTCTTAGTAGGTAAGATCGTCACAACAGTAACATGCTTCTACGCTGGCTTAGTTGAGCGGCGCTGTCAAGCATCCACTGCAGTTTCAGAGGTCCAGGATGTCGCCGCTTCGTTTTTTCTGCCCTTCCGTGTTGTTCTTTCTCTGTTCAGTGTTGCTGCTGCCTCAAAATTTGAGGGCGCAGGATTTCACAATCATTGTTCTGCCTGACACTCAGAATGAAGCTCAGTTCTTCCCTCAGGTGATGAACAGCCAGACCAACTGGATTGCCCAAAATGCGTCTGCCATGAATATTCAGATGGTGGTGGGCGTGGGCGATATCGTCAACGATGGAGCCCAAACGGCACAGCAACAGAATGCAGACGCAGCCATCCGTATTCTGGATAATGCAGGCGTTCCCTACGTGCTGGCCATCGGAAACCATGATTATGACGGTGCCGCCCCGAAGACCTCTCGCAGCGTGGTCGGATTTAATCAGTGGTTTGGGCCTTCGCGTTACGCGGGAAAAGCCTACTACAAAGGCAACTTCCCTTCGGGCAGCAATGAGAACTTCTATGGCATCGTGACGATCAACGGCAAGCAGTATCTTTTCCTGGTCCTGGAGTTCCGGCCGCGTAGTTCCTCTCTTGACTGGGCAGATTCCATCCTCTCTGCAAACCCGAACACGGAAGCCATTATTGTTACCCACTCCTATGAGCGTACCAACGGGTTGCGAGAGGATACTTGCGATACCCAGGATATGCCTGCCGGCAACGCAAACGGCGAGCAGATGTGGCAGCGCTTCAGGAAGCACTCGAATGTGATCATGACCCTGAACGGGCACTTTACCGGAGGGTCGGTTAACCATCGCCAAGATGTGGGGGATAACGGGAACCTGGTCAATCAGATCTTTGCTGACATGCAAGACTTTCCGAACGGGGGCAACGGGTGGCTGGAGATTATCACCTTCCATCCATCTTCAAACACCATCACTGTTAAGACCTACTCTCCCTTTCTGAACCAGTTCATGACCGGCGCTACTCAGCAATTCACGGTTCCGTATCACAACCCAAATCCTGGCACTGGAACTTCTTCGATTGCCGGTAAGGTAAGAAACCAATCCACGTGCGCCGCGGCCGCCGGAGTCACAATAACCGCCGGTAGCGCTTCAGCGACGACCGCCTCTGATGGAACCTACAGTCTCTCTGTTCCGCCGGGAAGCTATAGCCTGAGCGCGTCAGGCAATGGCTGGAACCCGGCGACGCAGACGGAGACGGCAAGTGACAGCCTGACTACTCAACTTGAGTTTTATCTCACATCGTCAGGCTCAGGAGGCGGCGGGCCTTGTACTCTGAGTTCCGCTTCTCCCTCTGTGACCATTTGCACGCCTTCCAACGGAGCTACTGTCACTTCGCCGGTAAACGTAGTTGCGGGAACTACGGACAGCAACAAAGTCTCTTTTGTGCAGGCTTATCTCGACGGCGCTGCAGTCGTAACGCAGACTGGAGGATCTCTGAATGCCTCCATCCCCATGTCCACAGGGACGCATCGGCTGACCGTGCAGGCCAAAGACAGCACCGGGGCAATCTTCAAGCAAACGATTTCAGTGACTGCTGGAACAAGCGCTCCGCCCCCGACGCCTACTCCCACGCCTACGCCCAGTCCCACACCGACGCCCAGTCCAACACCGACACCCAGTCCAACACCGACACCCAGTCCCACACCGACACCCAGTCCCACACCGACACCCAGTCCAACGCCGACGCCTAGTCCCAGTCCTACTCCTCCGCCTGGAACCTGCACCGCTGGACCTGCTTCGCCCTCAGTAACCATCTGCTCGCCGGCCAACGGAGCAGCGGTCAGTTCGCCTGTTCAAATTGTGGCAGCAACACGGGATTCAGTGGCGGTGTCATTTGTGCAGGTATACGTGGACGGAAAGGCTGTGCTCACCAAGAGCGGTGGAACTCTGAACACGCCCGTCGCGATGGCAGTGGGCGCGCACCGGGTAACGGTGCAGGCTAAAGATACCAAGGGAGTCATTTTCAAGCAGACCATCAACATCACCGTGCATTAGGGTCGGCGACGACAGCCGCGTGCGTAGCCATTCACAAAGCTGCGGTCATGCCCCACGGTAACCGTATGTTACGGATTCCGAAAATCTGAGTGTGCGAGGTAAGTCTGGCGGAAGAGCTTCTTATGATCCTCATGGCACCCCATTTGAAAATCACTGAGGCGAAACGAGGACGAGCTCGATGCACGGTTTGATTTTTTCTGAGCTGAAAAAGTACGTTGAAACAAAGTTCGATGCTAAGACCTGGGACACTCTGCTGGAAAAAGCAGGGTTAAAGGGCAATCTGTACCTGGCTGCTTCCGTCTATCCAGACAATGATTTACTTTCGCTGGTCACCACAGCCTGCAAAGCTACCGGGCTGACGGCAAACGCCATCCTTGAGGATTTTGGCGACTTCATTGCGCCAGATCTGATCAAGCAATACGGCTTTCTTGTGAAACCGGATTGGACGCTGGTGGACTTCCTCTGCAACACGGAAGAGACCATTCACAAAATCGTGCGATTCCATCCCGGCGTAACCCCTCCACAGCTAATCGTGCGCCGCGTGGATGACGATCGCGTGACCATCTCTTACGATTCAAAACGCAAAATGTGTGCGTTGCTGAAAGGCATCGTGAAAGGCTCTGCTCGGCATTACAACAAGACTGTGAGCATTGTGGAATCGCGCTGCATGCTGCGGGGTGATACGGAATGCACAGTCCATGTTCAGGTGGAAGCTGCTGTCGATCACAAATTAGCATCCCATGCGGCCGCACCGCGGTCGTAGCTACCTCACACAAGAAACAGGCCGGCCATTCAGGCCGGCCTTTCTGCTGAGGAGAGTAGATATCCTTCCACCCTATTTCTTGGGGAAGGGATTTAACTGCTGAGGCGTCAGTTTGGCTTTGAAGTCCTGCGGCAAGTTCTGTACCCATCCGTTGTAAACCACAGGAACGGCTAGCACACCCTGTCCGCCCATCCCCTCCAGGCCAACGATCTGATCGTCAGTTCTGGTTGAGGGCAGCGCGTTCAACAGAATGCGTCCCACCACTTTGGCCTCCGCCACGTTGCCGTCATGGTTCGGGTCGATATCGACAACTTCCACGGTGTTTGAAAACTGGCTGCTGACGTAAGCGTAGTAACCGCCGCCTTTCTTGGCGCCAAACTGCACGCCATGGCATCCGGCATCGCAAGCCAGAGCGGCCACCAGGGTGTCTGTTTTGGTATCAATAATCGTGATTGTGTCCGTCAAAATGTTGGCGGTAACCACTGCAATTCCATTCGGGCTGACGGGGGTCTGAATGGGCAGCGCACCGACGGGGCCTGTAATGGCTCCACTGATGGGGTCATAGTTCGCCAGCAGGCTGAAGGTCTTGATCGTAGCACCCGTGTGCGTATCAATCACCTGCATGCTGCTGTCCAGAAAATTGTCCAGATAATACTTGCTGTCATCCGGCATCATGCCGGTGGCGATTGGCAGATTTCCAGTCGGCACGAGCGCGCGCACCGAGTCGGTCTTGAAATCGAAAATCGTGGAAGTATTGTCGAAGGTGTTCGGCGTAACCATGCTTTTTCCGTCATGCCCCATCCAGTGTGCGTGCGGATGCCCGCCTTCAATATCGATTCGGCGCTCAATCTGGGCTCCTCCGGGTGTGAGCTGGACCACGGCAAACGGACTGTCTTCGCCATCCAGGGCAACATGGAGATGGTCGGTATCTGTCCGCGTCATCACATGGGATGGCGCCGGGCCCACCGTGACGTCCCTGATGAACCTGCCAGAGACGCGATCAAATACGGCCATGCGATTGTCGAACCACATGGTCTGATAAATCATTTTCTGGTCACGGTCCGTCCACATGTTGTGCGGATTGTTCATATCGATTTGTGGCAGCGCCACCTTGCGGATGGGCTTCCAGCTCTGTACGTCCACAGCAGTCGTCGTCCCCGGCTTGTCTTTGTGGGCGGTCAATTCGAATTGCGTATCAACCCAGACTTCACCGACACCGGGCGTCGAGGGATTGAATGGCTTGGCAATCGGCAGATCATTGCCGTAGCGGGCATTCAGCACGTCAGCCAGATTGACAACCGCGCCTCCGGTGATTCGCACAGGAACGCTGGGATAGGTAATGTGCCACGTCGCCTTGGTGTGGTCCTGCCAGTTATCAGGGTTGGTAGCGATGAAGAACGTGCGCAGCAGGCGGGTAGCCAAATCACTGCTCGTGGGAACGCTCACGCCGGTCACCAGGCTGATGTTCTCACCAAGATCAAGGCCGGGGGTGGCCGGATCGTCCACGATAACTGCCGCGAACATATAAGGATGGATCTTGCAGGTAAAAACGTAGAGCCCCGGTGTCGTCAGAGTGACAGATATCTGAGTCGCATTCTGCACCGTACCGGAATCAAACGGCATACCAGCCGCTCCGGTGGGGAAGATCAGACTTGTCACGGTGTGAACAGTATTGGAATCCCCATTGAAATTGACCTGCACGCCGGGTGAAGCTACGGCTAAGGACTGCGTCCCGGCAATTGGCCCGGCAACGTTTCTAAACCAGCTTCCAGGGTCATCTGTGCGAAGGAATGTCACCGTATTGCTTTGGGCCAGGGCGGTGACAGACAAGAGCAGCACCACAGCGGCTATTGACAGTACAGCCTTCAGAACCACACTACGTTGGAATGATTTAACGTTCATCGTGCTCGCCTCCAAACGAGTAAAGGAACGAAATGCACTTTCAGGTGGGAGAGGGGCGGGGAGGACAATTCTAGGTGGCGCGATGAACTGTGAACCTGACGTTCTTAGCCTGTTCGGTTTCTGGAAAAACGGATGCAGAGGGACATGTACAAACGGTTTGTAACTGTCGAAGGAGAGTTACACTCGCCGTTGATGCTAGCTTTTTCGCCTTGACGCGACAACCTCGGCCAGAATGCTCAGGGCTATCTCTTCCGGAGTCTGCGCTCCAATCTCCAGCCCCGCTGGGGCCCGCACCGTGCGGAGCTTTTCCTCAGAAATGCCGCGGAACTTCAAACTGTGCATGACCTCCTCAGCGCGCTTGCGATTGGCGAGAAGGGCCACGTAAGAAGCCCCAGTTCCAAGTGCTTGCTCCAGAGCTTCTTCATCACACTGGCCGCGGCTGGCGACTACTACGAATCGATCGGAGGTCGGAAGCAGTGAGAACTTGAGCACGTGCAGCACACGATCTGCCTCCGGCAGGTCGGTAAGTGTCAGGAGAGGATCCACAAACGTTACCTTGAACTTAAGCACACGAGCGAGTCCGCCCAGAGCTCTTGCAACTTCGTCACGGCCCACAATCACCAGATCTGGAGCTGCGACTTGCTCTACATTGCGAAGCTCGAGTTCCGGGAGACGCAGGCACTCGGAATCGCCGCCCAGAGCTTCAACCCGCCGCAAATCTTCTTCTGTGTCGATGTCGAGCAGAATGCCGGGATCATCGACTTCGACTTTATGGATGCCTTCGCTGTGGTTGCCGAAAATGGCCCTGCAGCCGACATCGCCGGAGAGGTTCATTACTTCTGGAAAAACCGAACGGTCCAGCAGCACTGGGTTGCCACGAAATCCTCTGTACAGAGGTATGACAATCTGGGCGGCCGATCGACGGTGATAGGCGATCAGCTTGTCGAGAGTCTCGGCGCGTACGAAAGGCTGGTCAGCCAGAACAATCAAAGCGGCTTCGATGGAAGAGGTAAGCGCCCCGAGCCCGGATCGTAGCGATGTACCCATCCCCTGCTGGTAATCATCATTAAGCGCAACTTTAATGCCGCTGGGGGAAAGTTGCTGTTTGATGTCGCCGGCATTGGCGCCAAGCACAAGGACGGTCTCACTCACCTTGGAGGCACGAACGTTTTCGAGTGCGCGCTCGAGCAGCGTCTTGCCTCCAACCTGAAGGATTTGCTTGGGTGTCCTTCCTCTCATCCGCCGCGACATGCCTGCCGCTAAAATCACGGCGGCCACTCCGCCCGGTTGCTTGTTCGTAGCCATTTTGTCACTTATCTTAAATGCAGGATGGTAACGAATGAATAAGATCGAACAGCCCGAACCGTGGCTTCGCGGCACGCTGAGCGAAGTGCCCCCCGTGCAGCGGGCGGTGTTGCATGCGCTTGAGCTTGCGCGCGAAGACCTGGAACGCTGGTGCGATGGCCTGAGTGACGAAGAGCTGAACGCGCGACCCGGTGGAATTGCTCCTGTGGCCTTTCACCTACGCCACCTCACCCGCAGCGCGGACCGGCTTCTCAGCTATGCCGAAGGAGCGCAACTGAACGCAGAGCAGATCGCCATGATGAAAAGCGAACTCGCGCCGGGCGCAACACGCAACGAATTGCTGGCTGAACTGGTGGTTGGATTCACCAAGAACGCACGCCGTATCCGCGCGTTCTCATCGCATCAACTCGAAGAGAGCCGCACGGTTGGCAAGAAGCAGTTGCCGACTACCGTTGGCGGACTGCTGGTGCATGTGGCCGATCATACGCAGCGCCACGTGGGCCAGGCAATCACGACAGCGAAGTTCGTAATGGCGCAACGCGAGAGCTAACAGACCGCATCGGTCACTGCAAGAGGAACTATTGTCTCAACCGGAGGAGCTCGCCATCTCAATCAGCGCAGTTCAGCGCATTCTTGAGGCCGCCCAGTTTGCTGCCCGGCATCACGCGACGCAGAAGCGCAAAGGCGAAGCGGGCGAACCGTATATCAATCATCTGATTGAGGTGGCCGAACTCATTGTCTCCAACAGTGACTTACTTGATACCAACCTTGTTATGGCCGCATTCCTGCATGACGTAGTGGAAGATACTGCGGTAACGCCGCAAGAGCTTGAGCAGCGGTTCGGCCACGATGTGCTCTCTCTCGTGATGGAAGTTACGGATGACAAATCACTGCCCAAGGAGATGCGGAAGGCAAAGCAGATTGAGAATGCGCACCAACAATCTCCGCGAGCCCAGATTTTGAAACTGGCGGACAAAATTTCCAACTTGCGCGCACTGCTCTCCAGCCCTCCGGCAAACTGGTCTGTGCAGCGTAAGCTTGAATATTTTGAGTGGGCACGCGCTGTCGTTTCCCGGCTCACAGATCCCAATCCCGCGCTCAAAGCCGAGTTTGATCGCACCTACGCGCGCATCGGCGAGCTGGAAGCAGTGAAATGAAAACACAGTCCCACCTCCCTCATGGAATCTCGCAAACAGACACTTAGCACTGTTGGCTGGGCATCTTGAAATAACAAGGCTGCATCGTTCTCACTTCTTCTGCATTTCAGAAATCCAGCTCTGGATTACTCCCGCTCTGCATCGAAATTTGCAGTGGTACCTATCGGTGCGGCATGCGAATTTTTGAGAGACTGGGAATCTTTTGCACTCTTTTGGTCGCGTCAGTCGTTGGGGGGACGACAATCGCGGCCGCGCAACAGAAAGTAATCCAAACGTACCAGATGCACATAAGCGACGGCGAGGAAGTGTGGCCAATCACTACGCCGAACTCAGTGGCACGCCAGGCGGTGCTGCGCTTTGGGCATGAACTCGAAGATGAGGGCCTTGATTGCTCTCATCTGGTACACGATATCTACGAGCACGCGGGCTTCCCGTATGATTACGCAACCTCACGAGATCTCTACGACGGCGTTGATGGCTTCCGCCGCGTTTATCATCCGAAGACCGGCGACATTGTGGTGTGGCGCGGCCACGTCGGCATTCTTCTCGATCCCGATGACCACAGCTTCCTCAGCGCCCTGCGCACCGGCGTCAAGATCTCTCAGTACGACACAAAGTACTGGCGGCGGAGGGGGCGTCCGCGATTTTACCGTTATGCCATTCCTGGGGGCACCACACCAGACTGGTCACAGACCACTGCCCGAAGCAGTGCGGGCTCCGACGACGCTGAATAGACCAGAAATACTTCAATCAAACTCCGCATAACGAATTTCGTTCTTTGCAGCATCCCGGGCACGGCTTTGCACAGCAGTACATCTCAGATGTGACATAATTCTTAGAACGACCCCGCCAAAATTATTTTCAGCTGGAATTCCTGGCGGTCGCGTCTTCATTTTAAACAAGCAAGGAAGTATTCAAGACACGATGAAAACTGCTTCGACCATTTCTTCCACGCACTTTGAATCCCTTCACAAGAAGCTGGAAAACCGCACGGCAAGGATCGGAATCATCGGGCTCGGTTATGTTGGCCTGCCGCTGGTGCTGCTCTTCAGTGAAGAGAAATTTCGCGTGACCGGATTTGACATCGACGAGAAGAAGGTAGAAGTCCTGTCTCAGGGCGGATCTTACATTGTTCGCATCCCCGCGACCGAGATTCAGGCGGCGCAGGCGGCCGGCTTCACGCCTACCTCAGACTACTCGAAAATCGCAGAAATGGATGCGGTACTCATTGCCGTGCCCACCCCTCTCAACGACCATCATGAACCTGACTTGAGTTTCATTGTTGCCACTGCGGAAGCAATTGTTCCGCATCTTCGTCCCGGCCAATTAATCGTGCTGGAAAGCACTACGTATCCCGGGACCACGCAAGAGTTGCTGGTGCCCATTCTCGAGAAAAATCCTCGGGGGCTCAAAGCTGCCCGCGACGAGAATGACGGCGATAATACATTTTTTGTTGCATTCTCGCCGGAGCGCGAGGATCCCGGCAATGAAACTGTGGCTCGCGCTGACATCCCCAAGGTGGTTGGAGGTCTGAACCACTCAGCGACAGAACTCTGCTGCAAGCTCTACGGCACCATCTTCCATCGCACCGTGCCGGTGTCAACTCCCGCCGTCGCTGAGATGACCAAGCTGCTGGAGAATATCTATCGCTGCGTCAATATCGCGCTGGTCAATGAGCTCAAGATTCTCTGTTTACGGATGGGGATCAACATCTGGGACGTGATCCAGGCCGCGTCCACCAAGCCGTTCGGATTTCATCCGTTCTATCCTGGCCCGGGAATCGGCGGTCACTGCATTCCGCTGGACCCGTTTTATCTTTCCTGGAAAGCCAAAGAGTATGACTTCCATACTCGGTTCATCGAGTTGGCCGGCGAAGTCAATCTCAGCATGCCCTACCACGTGGTGGCATCCACCATGGAAGCGCTGAATTGCCAACGCAAGAGCCTCAACGGCTCGCGCGTGCTGGTGCTCGGCGTGTCTTATAAGAAAGATATTGACGACCTGCGGGAGTCGCCGGCACTCACGATTATCGAGCTGCTGCAGAAAGAGGGCGCCGAGGTCAGCTATAACGACCCGTTCTTCGAATACGTCGGCCACGGACGGAAATACAAGCTCGAAATGCGGAACACGCCGCTCGAAGATCTGCACCGGTTTGACGCCGTTCTCATCGTCACCGACCATTCCAGCTACGATTACAAGTGGATCGTGGAAAAATCGCAACTCGTGATCGATACGAGAAATGCCACCCGAGGGATCGAAAGTCCAAAGATTGTGCGGTGTTGAGAGAGGCAGCCGTTAGCCTTTAGCCACTAGCTCTTAGCTTTGTCTAGAAGGCTTTGACCCTTCCATAGAGGACGCCGGGTGGTGGTGGGGCGGCGGGCTACCTCGTTCAGAAAAAATTCAACCAAATTGAGTCGGCTCTTCAGCCAATGCAGGCTGATGGCAAACTCTCGACTCCTGCTCTCCGGCCTTTCGTCGAGTAGGCCACGGACTTCCAAACAAAGCTAAAGGCTAATGGCTAAAGGCTAAGAGCTGTTTTTGTGTGACCCCCGTCACAGCGCCAATTTGCCTTGAAAGCTATTCTCTGGACCTGGAGGCTTTCATGGGCGCAGCAGCGGTCCAGCCAACGGTTCACGAATCAAAAACTCTTTCTTTAGTCGAGCCTCAGGCTCCGATCGCAAAAGAGATGAGTTTTACGGATGAGCATCCCTTCGGGGCAGTTGGGATTTTCATTGTGATTTCATTCCTACTGGCTACAGCTTTCGTAGGCTGGATCGCTGCGTGGCTCTATGCAATCCGCTTTTCGGGCGTGATGTCCGTGAAGTTGTGAGAGAAGCCTGTTATGTTTCAGCGGAGCAGCGACATTCGGGCTGCGTTTGCGGGCAGCCTGACTGTCGTTGCTATCCCGTGGTGTGGGAAACACACAGCCATGCTGGATCTTCCGGGCAGCTGGCTGTGTGCTTTGTAGTTCGAATTGCCAACTACGACGGCAATCGTAACGGCCTTTCCGTCCAGGCGACATCCCAATAGCGGCCGAATTTGCGTCCAACCTCCCGAAATATTCCGACCGGCTTGAATCCAAAACGCTCATGCAGCGCCTGCGAGGCGGGATTAGGCAGCGTGAAGCCGGCCACGATGCGATTGATGTCTTCGCTTGCGATCGCGTCGAACAATCCGGCGTACAGCATACTTCCGAGCCCTTTTCTGGTGTTGTCCGGACCGCAGTAGATGGTGGTTTCAACCGTTGTGTCGTATGCGGCTTTAGGTCGAAACCGAGTTGTGCCCGCGTAGCCGAGAACAATTCCATCATCTTCCGCCACGACCAGGCGATGGCGGCCGGTGGGCGCGAACTGGGCCAACCACGCCGCGCGCTTTTCAACTGTGTACGGCTCCAGATCAAAAGTTATGGGCGAGTGAATGACGTAGTGGTTGTAGATTTCGGTGAGCCGTGGGAGATCATCAAGCGTGGCGGGGCGGATCAGCACGTCTGACATCGCAAATCCTTGAATTCAGAACTTCGAGAAGTCGGGCTTGCGGCGTTGCAGGAACGCCATCATCGCTTCCTTCGCCTCGGATCCCTGCAACAAGGCGGCGAATTGTTCCGTTTCCCTGTTCATCGCTTGTCCAATAGCGTCGCGTCCGCAGCTCTTCAGCAGCATTTTTGTCGTTCTCAGGGCAGTGGGAGGTTTTTCTGCCAATGCCTGAGCGCGCTCCAACACTTTGGGCATGAGCTCATGTGTCCCTAAAACATGATTGATCAGTCCAAGATGGCGCGCCGCTTCTGCGCCAAATGGTTCGCCAAACAGCAGCAACTCGGCGGCGCGGTGATAACCGAGCATCGCCGGAACAATCAGGCTGGAACCCGCTTCCGGGCACAAACCGAGATTCACAAAAGGAAGCTGAAAGCGCGCATTCTCTGCTGCATAGATCAGGTCGCAATGCAGCAGCATCGTGGTGCCAATGCCAATGGCAACTCCGGCGACCGCAGCTACAACCGGCTTCTTCGCAGCTGCAAGCGTTCGCAGGTATTCAACGGCAACGGGCGCCTCGCCGGGTTTTGCTGCCGCGAAGTCGGCAATGTCATTGCCCGCCGTGAAGCAATCGTTGCTTCCGGTCAGCAGAATCACACGAACATTTGCGTCCTGATCCGCCTGGCGGAGCGCCTCAGTCATGGAGATATACATCGCTCTGGTGAGTGCGTTTTTCTTGTCAGGACGATTAATCCGGATTGTCAAGATCCGGTTTTCGATTGCGACCAGTACGTTTTCAGCCATGGCACTCCTGGAGGCATCAGAGTTCACGCGCAAAGGCTGCGCATAAGACAACGTGACGAGTATATTCGCTGGCTCACCAGAGGGACAGCGTCTCTCGCCGGGAAATCCATGTCCTTAGGTGCACCGGCGTTGTACGTCAGTAACAGCGGCATTGCGCCAAACTACGGCTATCCTTCCTTATTGCCAACAGGAGTGCCCATGAAGACTTGCCTGGCTGCGTTTCTGTTTTTCGCTCTGAGTTTGCCGCTGGCCGCCCAATCGCGCGCCAGAACACAGATGGCGGCGGCGCCGGCGCGCACTGATCTCACCTCCATGCTGCTGGACCTTGACCGGACTACGGCTGCAACGCTCACGGATATCTCTCACCTGCACATTGATCGCTGGAAGGGCGGCTGGAAGACTGGTTTTACCACCAGCAGCTCGCACAAGGACCATGCCGGAGAGGCAGCCGTTTCGTTACAACGCAACCTGAAAGGCCCGCTGCCGGAGATGATCCGCGATGCCTTGAGTTCGCACGGAAACCTGGCGCCTACATTCAAGGTTTACGAAGACCTCAGCCTGGTTTGCGAGACTCTCGACACGCTTCTGCTCGGCGCCGAACAATTCGGCAACCGCAAGGATGAATACGACCCGCTTGCCATGGATTTCAACAACCTGGCCCGGCTGCGCCGCGGGCTCGGAGCATACATCATGCAGCGCGCCGCTGCTGCTGACGGTGGGTTTGGCGGAGGCGGCGGTACGCCGGCCTCTTTCAACACCTTTGTTGAACCTGCAGCCGGTGACATGCCGAGAAAAATCATCATCGATGATGATGCTCCGGCTCCAGAGAAGAAACCGGTGGTAAAAAAGAAAAGTGCGGTGCAATACACCAATCAGTACTGATCAGACGTTTGCGCTGCCGCCTGAGCATCGCTGATGTGCGGATGCCAGACATTGAGGACGGTCGGCTGCTTGTTCACAACTGCAAGAGTGTAATGCTCCCGGCCGGCATTGCTGATCAGCGTATAGTCAATCCGCTCCACCGGACTGTGTTCGAAATCAACCGGGTAAGGACTATCCACGTAGAACACTTCTGCTCCCGGAGTGGCATCGCTCATGTCCTGCCCGCGCCAGTGCGGCTTCATATCATGTGCGAGCTTCTCCTGCTCGTCGCTCGGGCTCTCCGGCTGAGCTACCACGCTGGCCGAAAATCCGTTCAAGATGCAGCCTCCGGCGCATAGCTCGCGCAACTCCAGAATGGAGGCAAGGGCTTTACGCAAGCTCACGTCCTTGTCGAAGAAGAAATGGACCTTTTCGACGCGGACCACCGGGTTCAGATGCGACTGGGAGTCATCATTCGCGTACGCCACCACAATTCTGACCTCACCGATGGAGGTCTGGCGGTAGAACACATCATCCACTTTCTTGTAATTGTCCGTGTAATAGCGCAGGTCCGCGGGAGCGATGACTTTCTGGATGGAGGGAACAAAGTACTGTTGCGGCTCCCCTGCTCTCTTTCTCAGATCAACCTGCTTTTCCCAAAGAGCGAATTTTAATGGGGCAGCACGTTTTGCAGTCTGCTGCGTATGTGCCTTGTTCTTCTTTTTTGCGGAGGGTTGCTGCTTTGGCGTGGTTTGCTGCGCGCGAATGACGGCCGATGAAATCAGAAGCAGTATGGTTGCGAGGACGATGCGTCGCATGGATCCTCCCGGCGAGATCACCAGTTCAATATGATTTTAGAATATTAAACGCTCGGTCACGGTTGGATTTGAATCGGACGACCGGTGCCCACCTTTCCTTTCAGGTATCTCTGCCGTTCCTGCTCCGGAAATCTTTCGATCGCATACCTCAGAGTTGTTCTCGGCATGGTGCGGCAATGACTGTTTAAAAAGTCTTTTAAAGCAGGCAGATCTTTCTTACCGACCTCACGCAGGCACCAGCCGCACGCTTTATGAATCAGATCCTCTGGATCCGTGAGAAGAACTTCAGCAATCTGAATAGCATCCGTGACTTGTCCCTGACGAATGAACCATAAAGTTGCCACCATGGCGATCCGGCGGTCCCAGATACGAGGAGAGCGCGCCAATTCGTACAGCAGCTTCTTCTCGCGGTTCAGCAGGTACCGACCAACGATGTACGGCGCGCTATCGTCCACGCCATCCCAGCTATGAATGGTGTCCCGACGGCGAATGTAGAAATCAAAGATCCGCTTCTGCTCGGCGTCATTGCCCTTTTCGAATTTCCAGCGCAGGATGTCATGCGCCAGGGAGCGCTCCTCGTGCACGCGCGAACGCATTAGCTTGCCGACGTCTGTCAACGATAACGAGCGAAAATCACGGGCCACACGGCGCATGTCTTTTGTGCTGACGCCCCAAAACACGTCTGAGCCCGGGTCCTTGAAATACCAGCGATAAACCTTTGCTCGTTCTGGATTGGAGTGTGCTCTGAGCGCGCGGCTCGCTTTTGTGTATCCTATTGAGCTGGATGATTTGGGTACCGGCATGTGCTTTCCCAGGACATTGTAGATCCCTCAAGTAACCTGCCAACCGGCTGCTCTCATCTAGTATTTGCAGGAGGGAGAATGAGAACAGGCTTTACATTAATGACATTGGTGTGTCTGGCGCTGGTCCCCGCCGTAAGTCAGCGGTCAGGTCAGGCGGTGGCGCCCCCTCAGCAGGTGCAGCCGCCCTCGGATGCACAGCCGGTGCAAGCGAACCTGAATTTGATCATCGCGCAGATCCAGAAGGCAGCCCTCGCCACCAATGGAAATCTCGGTAAGTTGCGAATTGACAAATGGAAGACCGACGCTGCCCAGAAAGAACAGCTGCAAAAGATGGCAGATTCCATCCAGCGGAACGTCACCTACGCCATTCCTGGGCTGATTAGTGACGTGGAAAACAGCCAGGGCAGCATGTCCGCTACTTTCAAGCTGTACCACAACATAACGATCGTTTTTGAATACCTTAGCTCCCTGACTGATGCCGCGGGCGCGCTGGGCAAGAAAGAGGAATACGAGCCGCTGGCGAGTGCTGCGGCGGCCCTCGATTCTGCCCGGCAGAACCTGTCCACGTATATCGAACAGACGGCATCGCAGATCGAAAGCAGGAAAAGAGCCCCTGCTGAACCGTCCGAGTCGCCTGAGGCATCTTCCGATAAGCCCCTGCCTAAGGGCGTACACATAGTGACTGAAAAAAATGGAGTTAAGCGGATTGTGACAGACGATGATTCGGACAAAGCCAAAAAACCGGTCAAGAAGAAGACTTCAAAGGCCAAGGCTACCCCTACTCCCACTCCCACCCCCACGCCCAGTCCCCGTTAATCCCGTCTTTCGCTGCTCTTTTCTGGAACCTTCAACTCTCATCCGGGGTCTATAGAAATTAAGAAATGAAAGCGAATGCCGCCTTCCGAGGCAGGAAGTTACGGCGGTTACGTGATCGAATGGAGAAAGAGTTGTCGCGGCTCCATATTCTTGATAACGTTGGGGTGACGCCATGAGAAGAATGGCGGGAGCAGCAGCAGCAGTGGGTAATCTAGCCAGCGCCATCGCCGTAAGGGCGGAAGAAGCCTCTATTGTCGAAGAACTGAAGTCCGGTTCTGAAGAGGCATACGCGTGGCTGATTGCGCATTACCACCAGCCGATCTACAGCCTTGTCTACCGCATCCTGACCGATCCCTCTGATGCGGCAGATACCACCCAGGAAGTCTTCCTTAAGGTCTTTCGCGGCATGAAGCGTTTCAATGGCGAGTGCAGCCTGAAGACCTGGCTCTACCGGATTGCCATCCATGAAGCCTCCAACCAGAGGCGGTGGTGGTTCCGGCACAAGAGCAAGGAAACGTCTATGGAGGCTCACGAGGACTGGGACGGCAACTCCTTTGGTCTATGTGACACGCTGGTTGACCGCGGCGAATCCCCCCTGGAGATCTTCGCTCACGAAGAGATCCGCGCCCGGGTAGAAAACGAACTGAAACAGGTCTCTGAACCGTATCGCACCACAGTGGTGCTGCGGGACATCGAGGGACTTGCGTATGAAGAAATCGCGGATGTTTTGCAGGTTTCTCTGGGCACCGTCAAGTCGAGGTTGATCCGGGGAAGAGATGCGCTCAAGAAGCGCCTGGAACCGCTCGTCCGCGAACTGGGTTCTGAGGTTGGGGATGGCAAGCAGCCGCAGGCAGTCAAGCCTGAGAGCCGTTTGCCCGGGCAATGGGAAGTGGAGGCGTAGTCATGAGGTGTACGCAGGCGCGGCCGCTGTTTTCTTTGTACCTGGACGGTGCCGTTACAGGTACGGAGATGCATCAGGTGTCAAACCACCTGCATGAATGCTCATCGTGCAAATCGGAATATGTGTTGCTGGAGAATACGCGTGAGGCTGTAGCCCAACTGGGCCGCAAGCAGGCGCCGGCCGGTCTGGCCTACAAACTGAGCATCGCGATTGCCAGCGAAAGATCGCGTAAGAAGCAGGGATGGGCGGCCGGGTATGTAGTCCGGCTGGAGAACGCCTTGAATGCTGTAATGTTCCCAGCGACTGCGGGGATCCTTACTGCTGTACTGTTTTTTGCCGCCGTGATCGGTTTTTTTGTGGTGCCCCAGGCCACGGCCGATGATGTTCCTACGATGCTGTATATTCCGCCGCGGCTGGAAATGTCGGATGCCGACAGCCAGTTGAATCTGGATTCACCGGTGGTGATTGAGACCTACGTGGGAGTAACCGGGCGCGTGGAGGCCTACCGCATTATTTCGGGACAGGACAATGAGCAGATCCGCATGCAGTTGAATCGCGCTCTTCTGTTCACCATTTTCGCTCCGGCACAATCGTTTGGAAAGCCAGTTCCCGGCAAGGCAATCATGTCGTTTTCGCACGTCAACGTAAAGGGATAACCTTATTTTCGAATTGAGGGTCAAGCTCATAAGGGTTTGACCCTCTTCGTTTTTCTGGCCTAAACTTGAGTTTCCCGCACATTTCTGGAGGGATCCTGAGGCTGAAATTTCCATCGTTTGTACTGATCCTGCTCGTTTTCGGGGTTTGTCGCCCTTCCTTTTCTCAGCAGACACGAGCTCAACTCGAGGTTAGTGAAGCGTCTTTTACGCTCATGTCCGCACTTAACAGTTGTGGCTACGATTCTGGCTTTGCAGACTCGCTGCCGATACGCCAGGAAGTTCGTTCGGAAGTCCTCGCGACCGTGCAACGAAGTCAAAAGTCTGCGGACGCGCGGAGCGCTATTTGCCAGTTCTGGAGAGAACATCAGTCGTTCGGCACGGAGAATGATGTTTCTCAGTACGTCTCTCTCGGCCTGGAACTAAGCGATCCTCCCGGATTTGCGACGAAATTGCCGGAGGCCGATCTGCCGCCGGATGCGGCCCACGTGCTTGGAATCATTTCGCTGCTGCAGAAGTACTATCAAGCCGCGGACATTCACGCGCTCTGGCGAAAGCACCAGGACGAGTACAACTCGCTGGTAAATAGTCTGCACGATCCTATCTCCGGGTTGATCAACCAGACTGACATCTTTCTGAAGCTGCCATTTGCCGTATATCCCGGACAGCGTTTCGCTGTGTATGTTGAGCCTCTAATCTCGCCAGCGCAGGTTGATGCGCGCAATTACGCCAACAACTACTATGTGGTGGTTTCGCCTGGGAAAGACGGGAAGATCCGCACTGAAGAAATCCGGCACACCTATCTTCACTTTGTGCTGGATCCTCTGGCAGCCACTCACGGGACCAGCCTGAAGCGGCTGGAACCAATTCTGCTCGACATTCGCAGCGCTCCGTTGGCCAGCCCCTTTAAGAATGACATCGCCCTGCTGGTCAATGAATGCCTGATACGGGCGATCGAAGCCAGAACTACAATTCCAAAAAATAACGAGCGCGCCCGCGAAGCCGTGGTGCAGCGGTCCGTCGAGCAGGGATACGTCTTCACCCGCTATTTCTATGACGCGCTGGCCAATTTTGAAAAAGAGTCGGGCGGCATCAAGACTGCATATGGCGACATGCTGTACGCCATGGACCTGGACCATGAGCGCAGACGCGCCCGCGAAGTGAAGTTTGCAGCTCAGGCAGAACCAGAGGTTATCAACCCTGCGAAGGTGATCTTGCAGGCCGATTTGCTGAATGAGGCGGAGCAGAAATTTGCAACCGGGGACATGGCGGGCGCTGAGAAGCTTGCCTCTCAGGTGCTGCAGCATAACAACGGCGGCGAGGAACCTGGCCGGGCCGCCTTTTTGCTGGCCAGGATAGCGACCATGTCTGGCAGGATGGAAGAAGCGCGCGTTGATTTTGAACAGGCGGCACAATCTGCGCGCGATCCACGTACTCTGGCATGGAGTCACATTTATCTGGGCAGGATCTACGACATCCAGGACAAACGGGACACAGCCGTGGAACACTATCGCGCCGCTCTGGCAGCCGGTGATCCTGCAACCGATACCAGGACGGCTGCGGAGAATGGCCTGTCCGCCCCCTACCAGCCGCCGAAACGGCAATAAGGACCGGAACAATGACGAAACGGCGGATTCCGTTGCTGCTGGCGCTTGCGTTTGTTGCAGGAGGGCTATGCGCGCAGCAAGCAGCTTCCTCACAAACAGCCGGGCCGCAATCAGCATCGCCGCAGCTGCAATCCAAGCCTGCAGCCAAGACGCCTCCTCAGGCAAAAACGCAGCAGGAATACAACGATTACAACGCCGCATATGCCACAACCGGCGGGGAGGCGATGGAGAAAGCGGCCAATGGCTTCGCCGCCAAATATCCAGCCAGCGAGTTGCGAGGTTATCTCTACAGCAAGGCCATGCACGAATACCAGAACGAGAACCAGCCCGCCAGGATGCTGGCCATGGGTGAGAAAGTCCTTTCGCTTGATCCTGATAACTCGATCGCGCTGGTCTTGACAGCAACTGTGTTGTCCGATTCGCTGACAGATTCAGACGCCAATCGGCAACAGAAAGTCGATGAGATCCGGAAGAATTCAACGCGAGCCCTGGAAACGATCGATACCTCGTTCGTCCCGCCCGCAAACACAACGCCGGAACAAGTGGCCGCGTACAAGAGTACGCTCCAGTCCATGGCGCACTCGGCCATCGGAATCATGGAGTTAAAAACCGGAAACGATTCAGCAGCGGAAAAGGAATTGAAGGCAGCCGCTGAACTCAATAAGACCGAGCCCGATCCCTACATCTGGTATCACCTCGCGTTATCCCAGGACCACCAGAAGAAGTACCCGGAAGCCCTGGCATCCGTGAATGAGGCGCTCCGGCATACAAGCTCGTCTCCGGATCTGGAAAAGCTGGCGCAGGGAGAGCGGGAAAGGCTGGTCAAGCTGGCCGGAACGGCACAAGCCCAGCCAAATAACTCGCCGCCTCCACAATAAATGAAGTATTTTGTAAGCAGCAAAACAGATCTTTAAATCGACTTTCATGCCGGCATGCCCGGTGAAACTGCTCTTTCCGATGATTCGACTCGTAACCACATCCGTGCTGTGGCTGGCGCTTCTGCCGGGGCACACCCTTTTTGCGCAGATAGCCTCCGACGGAAATGCCTCCGTGGAGAAACCGGCGATCCATCCTCCAGCCAAAAGCGAGCAGGAGCGCCAGGATTTTAAGGCGGCCTTCGCGACGGCCGGAGCCAACGCGGCAGAAATCGCCGCCAACAACTTTGCATCGCGGTACCCCGACAGCGAGTTGCGACAGTATCTCTATGCTCGTGCCATGCAGAACTATGAACTGGAGAACAATCCTGCCGGAACACTGGCAATGGCGCAGAAAGTCCTGGCCGTGAACCCAGCCCACGTTCTGGCTTTGGTCCTGAAGGCCACAATTCTGGCCGACGGCCTGCAAGCCTCCGATCCTGATCACGCGAAAAAGGCTGATGAAATACGCAAGTGTGCGACTCTGGCCATTGGAAGCGTGAGCAAGGGGTTTGTTGCTCCTGCCGCAGCGACAGCTCAGCAGGCTGCGGTGTACCGAACTACGTTGCAGGCCATGGCTTATTCCGCCATGGGCATGATGGAACTGAAAACGGGCGATGACGCCAACGCGGAAAAGGACCTGGCGAGGGCGGCTGTCCTTACAAAAATTACGCCAGATCCCTTTGTCTGGTACCACCTGGCCCTGGCTCAGGATCATCGTAAGAAGTACGCAGCAGCTCTAAATTCAGTCCAGCAGGCGCTGCAACTTGCCAGCTCGAATCCGCAGTTACAGCGTCTGGCGGAGATTGAATTTGACCGCCTCTCGGGTCTTGCCGGACGAGGACGTGGCTCGCTGGGCACCTCAGGAACCGAGCCCCCGCAGTAAGTAGATATGAATCCGGACCTCAAAGAGCTTCAATCCGTTCTGGGACATCAATTCCACCACCCGGAGCTTCTCGCCCGGGCACTTACCCACAGCTCGCATGCCCACGAAGAAGCCAAGTCCGGCGAATCCGGCACGGAAATCATGGACAACGAGCAATTTGAATTTCTTGGCGACGCTGTACTGGGCCTGGTGACGAGCCAGCTCCTCTTCGAGCGTTTTCCTGTGTTTCATGAAGGCCAACTCTCCAAGTTGAAAGCCCATCTTGTGAGCGCCGGCCATCTTGTGAGCGTCGCCAGCCACCTGGAGCTGGGCCAATACCTTCGCCTTGGCCGCGGCGAAGAACGCAGTGGCGGCCGCAGTAAATCCACGCTTTTGTCCGATGCTCTGGAAGCAGTAATCGCGGCGATTTACCTGGATGCAGGCATGGAAAAGGCGCGCGACTTTATCATCCGGGAAATTCTTGTGCCTGAGCTGGACCGGGTCAGCACGGAAAGCGCCAACGAGTTCAGTCTTGCCGATTACAAATCCGCGCTCCAGGAGCTATTGCAGTCCAGTGGACGGCTGCAGCCGGTGTATGCAATCGTGAAAGAAGAAGGACCGGATCACCGCAAGACATTCACCATTGAGGCGAGGATTTTTTCGCCAGGCCAGAACAAGCCAGAGTATGTATCGCGGGCTGAAGGCGCAACCAAAAAGAAAGCCGAACAGTTGGCAGCGAAGCAGGCTCTCGAACACCTTCGGGGGCAGGCAGTGGAGCCCGCGTGAACCAGCCCTTCGAGCATAGTGAGCAAGCGGCCGCTACACAGCCCGCGCTCCAGCCGGCATGCGCTGGCCAACGGGAAGCCGCAGCAACGCAGGTCTCGCCCTCGTTGGAGGGCACCGGTGCGGAGCCTTTAGCTGAAAAAGCGCGCGACTCAATTCCCGCACAGGGACCGCAAGGCATTCAGTTTGTGATTTCCGTACTGGTGATCGTGGTGTTCATGATCACCTTCGTTATGCAGGCATTTCGCGTGCCTTCCGAATCCATGGAAAACACGCTGCTCATTGGCGATTTTCTGCTCGCTGACAAGCTGCATTTTGCCGACGATGGCGGCATGTGGCACTGGCTGCTTCCCTACCGTCCCATCCAACGCGGAGATATTATCGTTTTCCGTTACCCCGTTGATCCCAGCCAATACTTCGTTAAACGCGTGATTGGACTGCCGGGAGACCGCATACGACTGCAGAACAAATGGGTCTTCGTGAACGGAGTGCGCCTGCAGGAAAATTACGTGATCCATTCCGCTCCGAATTTCGATCTCTTCCGCGATGACTTCCCATTGCATACGGGAATGTCAGCAGACGTGAACCGCCACTGGCGAGTTGACCTCAATCGCCATTTGGACAAGGGAGAGCTGGTGGTTCCAGCGAATCAATATTTTGTGATGGGGGACAACCGCGACCAGAGCCTCGACAGCCGATATTGGGGCTTTGTCCCGCGCGGCAACATCATGGGCCGGCCGCTGGTAATTTATCTTTCCGTCAATGACGGCGACTACCCGGAGAACGGCCGTAACGGCTCAGATGGTAAACTGTCTCATTCAGGACAAATGCTGGCCCATTTTCTTCAGCTCGCCCGGTGGGACCGCATCTTCCGTCGCGTACTTTGAGCCAAACTGTGAGCAGGGACGACCGTTTGCAAGCCAAAGCAAAAAAAGCTGCCAAACCGCAAAAGCCGAAAGAAACGCTGCCTGAGTCCATCAGCAGTATTGCTTCCGTTTTTGTGTGCGGGCTGTTCATTATCACCTTTATCATCCAGGCGTTTGAGATCCCATCCGGCTCCATGGAAAACACTCTGCTGGTGGGAGATCACGTCTTCGTTGACCGGCTAACCCCTGCCGCAAAAGCAGGGTACGTGGGACCGCTCATGCCTTATCGCGACGTGCATCGTGGTGAGGTGATTGTATTTCTTCATCCCAAAGAGCCCGGGATGTATGTGGTGAAGCGGATCATGGGAGTACCGGGAGACCGGATCCGTCTGGAAGGCGCAAAACTATTCGTGAACGGCCAGCCGCAGAACGAGCCGTATCTCAATCCAGATCACGGATTCTATAAACCCTATCGGGACGATTTCCCCAAATATCCTCCCAGCACCGATCCCAATGTGTATCCCGATTGGCCCATTGTGCTCGAGAACAATATTGCTAATGGCGAGGTCGTGGTTCCCAAAGACAGCTATTTCGGGATGGGAGACAACCGTGCTGAGAGCCTCGATAGCCGCTATTGGGGCTTTATTCCAAAACGGAACATCATAGGCAGGCCCTTATTTATTTACTGGTCTTTTGTGACGCCCAGCGATCAATACCAGCACACGTCTCTGACGGATCGCCTTGGATTCATCGTTCACATCATGACGCACTTCTTCAGTGAAACCCGCTGGGACCGGATGTTCCACATGATTCGCTGACACAATTTTATTTCAGGACGGGGACTTTTGACGGACCAAGCCAACCAGAGCCAGGACGAGCACCAGCACAAAGAAACGTTGCCGGAATCGATTGCCGGATTTGCCGCTGTATTCGTCTCCGGCCTCTTCATCATTACGTTTGTGATCCAGCATTTTGAAATTCCTTCCCGTTCCATGGAGCAGACGCTGCTGGTGGGGGACCATGTTTTTGTTGATCGCCTTACCACAACCGGGAAAGGGTTCCCTGGACCGCTGATGCCATATCGCAACATCCATCGTGGCGATGTCGCGGTGTTTGTCTCCCCGGCCGAACCTGGCCTGTACCTGGTTAAGCGCATTATCGGGGTTCCCGGCGACCGTATTCACCTTCGTAACGGCAAGGTGTTCCTAAACGGAGTAGAACAGAACGAGCCCTACGTCTACTATGACTACAACAGCCCGTACCATGCGCCAGATCCGTATAGGGACGATTTCCCGGCGGTGAGGCAGTTCGGACGGGCGACGCCGGAATGGTCCATGGCGATGGAGAAATATATTGAGGGACCTGACATTGTGGTCCCGAAAGACCATTATTTTGCCATGGGGGACAATCGCGACGTCAGCTATGACAGCCGGTTCTGGGGATTTGTACCCAAAGAAAATATTATGGGCGGGCCGCTGTTTATTGCCTGGTCACTGAACCAGACGGAAGCTGACTTTGAGCCGAAATCGATTGCCGGCCGCATTTCGTCGTTTTTCTATACCGCCACGCACTTCGTCGTCATGACCCGGTGGGGCAGAACTCTCCACCTGGTGCATTAATTGAGGTAACCACCATTACGCGGAACAAGGTCATCATCGCTGCCGTTGTGCTGCTGGCTGTGGCTATTTTTGTGCCACCCAACATCAACGGTGTCCGATTCCGTGACAGTCTGGCGGGATCGCTCAGCAGCGCGCTGGGGCGGCAGGTGAAGATCGGGCAGGTCAAGTATCGCGTTTTTCCCCGGCCCGGATTCGACATTTACAACCTGCAGGTCATGGACGATCCTGCCTTCAGTGCGGAACCGCTCCTGATGTGCGGCAAGGTGGCAGCCGATCTTCGCCTGGCATCCCTCTGGCACGGGCGGCTTGAGATTGCAAATCTGAAGTTGACAGATGACGCCGCTGCGCCGAGCCTGAATCTGGTTTACTCCAACGGACACCTGAATCTTGAATCTCTCCTGCAGCGTGTGGAACAGGTGCCCTCCGCTCCAACAGCCAAGCGGCAGGCGGAGCAACGTCCGCGCTTCCCTTACATTGAGGCTTCTGGAGGCCGCATCAACCTGAAGGTTGGGCCGGAGAAAAAGCCATTTACGGTCGCGAACACTGACTTTGCCGTCTGGCTGGCGGCAGAGGATGTCTGGCATTTTCGTCTGGAAGGACAACCAATACGCACGGACATGAATTTGAACGATACCGGGACCTTGCGGCTGGAAGGAGATCTCCGGCGTTCGCCTAATCTGCCGAAAATTCCACTGAAGGTTAATGTGGCGTGGGAAAAGGCTCAGCTCGGACAGTTATCGACGCTGTTGACAGGAAGAGACAAAGGCTGGCGGGGCGGGCTCAGCGGCAGCGCACAACTCTCCGGGACGGCGTCTAATTTCCACATTGTCGCCTCGACGCAGCTGGATTCCTTTCGGCGCTATGACATCGATCGCAATGAAATGCCGAGGCTGAGCACGCGCTGCCTGGGAGACTACATCCATGAATCTGTGGAGATGAAGTGCGATACTCCACTCCAGAGCGGTGGAGTGCTGCTTACCGCGCGATGGTCGGCAAAGACACCGCGTGACTATGACCTTTCCATGGTGGCCACGCGTGTGCCCCTTTCCATGATTACGACTTTCGCTCGGCACGCGCGCCGCACGCTTCCCGATGATTTGACGGCAAGTGGCGACCTGAACGCGGCATTCGGCTTTCACTCGCACAATGGGGTGCGTAACTGGCACGGTACGGGAATGACTTCCGCTTTCATCATTCAATCCGGCGTGGTGGACAAGCCGTTTCCAGTAAGCCCTGTGCATTTCCACGTAGGCCCGGCTGAGAATACTGCGCAGTTCCTTACGCCAAAAAAATCACGTCCGAAGCAGCAGCCGGAAAACGCTACCACAGATACGTTTTCAATCGATGCCTTTTCCGTGCAACTGGGGCCGGCATCAGCCCAGGTGCAAGCCACGGCTGACGGATCCACCTACTGGATTGGTGTGAAAGGCATGGTGCCGCTGGAGAGGCTGCTTGATCTTGGCCGAGTGGCAGGGTTCCAGTCATCGATCAGCAACACCACCGCGTCTGCGGTTGTCGATTTGAACATCAGCGGACCCTGGGCGAATTTTGCTCCGGCCCACGTGCGCGGAACAGCCCATCTACAGAACGTAGCCTCCTGGATTCCTGGGATCAAAGACCGGCTGGTAATTACGGAAGCGGATGCGCAACTGAGCGAAGTGGAACTGGTGCTCACGCACATGAATGCGCAATTCGAGCACACACCGGTAGCCTTTGGAGGCAGTATCAATGTGCCATGGAGTTGTCCAGGAAATAAGGGGCCCTGCCCGCTGGAGTTCGATCTCCACTCAGACACGCTGGCAATGGCGGACATGGGCAAGCTGCTCGGTGTAACCGATCGCGGCTGGACCATTCCCTTCTTTTCCGATTCCAGCAAGCTCCCTGACTTTCGCGCGGTGGGTACGCTCTCCATCGGGCAATTCAGCGTCGCGCAACTGCCTCTGGAGAAATTCACGGCGCATGTGGAGGTCGGCGATAAGGCATTGCTCGTGAGCAGGATCAGTGCGAAGCTGGGCGGCGGTGCAGCGCAAGGCGAGTGGCATGCCGACTGGAGCACCTCTCGGCCACGCTTCACGGCAACCGGCAACGCCAGTGGAGTGGCGATGGACCACCTTGACGATAAAGAGCCCGAGGTAGCGCTGGCGACATCGTGGGTGACCGGCCGTGCGGACCTCAACTATTCGCTCAGGTTCGAAGGCGCCAGCCCGGAAGAAATGGCCAACAGCGTGAATGGACGGGTGGAGTTTCTGGTCAGCAATGGCGTATCCCGTTCGCTTCAATTAGACGCTAAGCCATTGAAGTTCCAGAGCCTGCAAGGGGCCATGGAAATTGAGAAGCAGACATTGAAGGTCCTGCCAAGCAAAATTAAGACAGAAAACCGCATCTATGACATGAGCGGAACAGTGTCTCTGGTTGATAAGCAGGCCCAACTCAAGCTGCGCAACAGCGGCTCGAGTTGGGACGTTACAGGCGCATTGGATAAGCCGGAAATTGCTTCTCCACCGCGCACCGAAGCCACTGCCGCACGTTCACGATGAAAATTTCCTGGATTGCATTAACCGTCCTGCTCATCTGCGCATATCTCTACCTTGATCGCCGGCATGATTCCAAGGTTTCTGCGGCTCCGGCCGCGCCCCCGGCGACTTCGACCAGCACGCCTTCCGCTGGATCAAGCAGGCTGGCGGCCAGCATGCAGTCAAAGATCAATTACATTGAGCAGAACGCGCGGAAGTCGCCTCCCAATCCGGCGCCCACAGTGATGACGGAAGAAGAGATCAACGCCTACCTCGCTTCCGGCCAGGTGCAGTTGCCGCAAGGCGTGAACAAAGTTCGCCTGCAGGGACAATCTGGCAAAGTGGACGCGTTCTTGAACGTGGACTTCGACAAGATTCGCGAAGGCCAGCACTCCTCCAATCCGTTGATGGGACTGTTCAGCGGCGTTCATGACGTGACCGTGGAAACGGATGCGTCCGGCGCAGGCGGCCAGGGCAAGGTGCATGTGAACACCGTCAGCCTGGATGGCACGGAAATCCCTCACATGGCGCTTGAGTACTTTGTCGACAAGTACATTACAGCCAAGTATCCCAATATCGGCATGGACTCTCAATTCAAATTGCCGGAGAGGATCGATAGCGCGATAGTCGGATATCACAAGGTGACAGTGATTCAAAAGTAGGGTGCAGCGTTAGTCCTTGGCATCCAGGCGGGTCCGAATGCCGCCAGCCTTCGCGCTTTCCTTTAAAAATTGCGCCTTGCCCCGGAACGGCGGAATCCAATAATTCTCAATCGGGCGTTATATCATTGAAGATTCAGTAATTTGAGCCGAAAAAGGGGCTTTGAATGCCACGTTTTGAATACCGCGACCTGCATCCGATACCGGCCGCGGAGAAGGCGTTTCTGGACTGGATCCAGAAGCTCGATGAACAATTCTCCAACCGTGATTACGAGAATCGCTGTAAGGTGGTGCGCGATGCGCTGCATGAGTTGTATCTCGGCCGCCCTTATGCCGATCCCCTGCCGAATGCGCCTCTCGCCGAGCAGGTGCTGGTGCACAGCTTTGATCCCCGCAACACCACTCTGGAACCGGAATACTACGGAGACGTGGACGCGCAGAAGTACACGGAAAGAAAGCCGCTGATCTGGTTCTGGATGATGTTTGACCGCTCTCCGGCCGGGCTGAATCACTGGCTGGGCTTTCGCGTGCGCTACATGCTGGCGAAGCATGTCTTCAAACATATCGGCAAGAACGTGAAGATCTTTCACGGCGTGGAGTTTTCCTTCGGCTACAACCTGTCGGTGGGCGATAACTGCACGATCCACAAGTACACGCTGCTCGACGATCGTGGCGAGGTCGTAATTCATGACAACTCATCCATTTCCGACTATGCCAACGTGTACTCTCACGAGCATGATTTGAACGACGGCATGATCGTCACCAATGAAAAGACGGAGATTGGCCCGCGCGTCAGAATTACCTATCACGCAACCGTGATGAGCGGTGTGCGCGTGCATGAGCACGGGTTGCTGGGATCGATGGGCGTGGCAACCAAAGATATTGCTCCGTTCAATATCTCGGTTGGAATTCCCGCCAAACCGGTGAAGGTGAAATCGATTGCTCCGCAGCCGGCGGGAGCGGCGAAAGAGTCGAAGTAGCAGGCTTCTTTATTGTCGCGTCACTCGCTACGCCTAGCAGTTGCGTATTCTGTGAGTCACGCGTGATAACATCGAGAAAACTCTCACTTGCGAACCATGACTGACCGGCCTGAACACTCACAACCTCGCGTCCTGAGCGGTATGCGTCCCACCGGGAAACTGCACCTGGGTAACTATGTTGGCGCATTGCAGAACTGGGTGAAGCTGCAGCACACCCACAAATGCTTTTTCTTTATCGCTGACTGGCACGCGCTTACCACCGACTACGAAGACACTTCGCGCGTGGGCGACAACACGGTGGAAGTGATTCTTGACTGGCTGGCCGCGGGTCTCGATCCGGAGAAATGCACCATGTTCGTGCAGTCGCACGTTAAGCAGCATGCCGAACTGCATGTGCTGTTTTCCATGGTGACGCCGCTGGGATGGCTGGAGCGGGTTCCATCCTACAAAGACCAGCAGCAGCAGCTCGCAAACAAGGACCTGCATACGTACGGTTTCCTCGGGTATCCGCTCCTGCAGGCGGCGGACATTCTGATTTATCGCGCAGATTACGTCCCTGTCGGCGAGGACCAGGTGGCGCACGTGGAGCTAACGCGTGAGGTGGCGCGGCGCTTCAACCAGTTTTATTCGCGCGGACAGAAGCCTCTGCTGAAAGAGCCGGATGTTCTACTGACCAAAACACCAAAGCTGCTGGGAATGGACAAGCGCAAGATGTCCAAGTCCTACGGGAACTCAATCCTGCTCAGCGAAGAAGCCGGGCCGCTGGCGGAGAAGATCAACAACAGCGTGACCGATCGTCCCAAGCTGACAGACAAAGGCAGCCCTGACCGGTGTCCCGTTGGGAATCTGCACCAGATTTTCAGCCCGCCCGACAGGCTGGCCTATATCACGCGCGGCTGCACGCAGGCCGGGATCACCTGCGTAGAATGCAAGGCTCTGGCGGTCGAGAGCGTGGAGGCGCACCTGAAGCCGATCCGCGAGCGACGCAAAGAGTTCGCTGCAAAACCTGAGCTGCTGAAAAAAATCATCAAGAACGGAAACCACCAGGCACATGAAGCTGCCGAAGACACCATGCGCGATGTCCGCGGCGCGGTAGGGCTTTTCAACCTGGGCACATTTGAAGAGCTCGTCCCTAAGGAACCTGTATCGGCACGGCTGCGGGTGCCTGAACTGGCGAAGACGGCGGAGAGCGATCAGGAACGTCGCGAGATTGTCACCGCCGACTGGGTGGAGCGAATATCAAAAGACAACCCTCTGAGGAAAGACCGCCCACAGGTTTTCATCACTCGCAAGGGACGCAAGGTTGGCATCCAGACGACGCGGCCAGGAGCGAAGGGCGCGTGGCATTTCACTTTTCCCGATCGCCCGCTGAACGTTCTTGTGCTGCTGGCGGAAGACAACGGCTACGTCCACGACTATGTGCTGCCGCCGAAACTGATCCAGGATCTGTGGAAGAACTTTACTCGCGACAGCGGCAACGTCATGGTTGAGCTCAGGCACACTCAGGATGGGGCTCTGCTTGCGACTACTTCCGCCGAAATTTCGATCGAGCAGTACAAAGGCGATTACAGCGCGTTGCAGTGAATAAGCTGCGTAATCCACAGGGCGCAGCATCTCTGATATCAAGAAAACCATTTAGAATGAATCAGGCAGAGGCTCGTTCTGCAACCGCACGCGCGAGAGCTGAAGTCGTCGCAAATTTACAGAGTTAGCAGTTAATACTGGCATGCCTGAAAACGTCCAATCCGCCAAGCCGCAAACAAGCGAGTTCCCTTTTGCCGTGACCGTGGGCACGGTGTATGACGGCCCTCTGGATCTGCTGCTGGACCTGATACGCAAGCAGGACATCGACATCTACGATATTCCAATTGCCAAAATTACCGCGCAGTACCTGGCGTATGTCGAGAACCTGAAGCAGCTGGACGTGAACCTGGCAGCCGAGTTCATCTATACGGCCGCGCTTCTGATTCATATTAAAAGCAAGATGCTGCTGCCGCGCGATCCGGACGCACCCGCCGGGGCGGAAGAAGATCCGCGCGAAGAACTGGTGCAGCGTCTGCTGGAGCATGAGAAGTATAAGAACGCGGCGCAGATGCTAATGCAGAAGCAGCAGATTGAAGAAGCGGTGGTCACCAACCCGTCGATGAAGGAATTCAAGGACGCCGAGGGTACGGAGCCGGAGCTCGACGCCGATGTTGTGGATCTGGTGAAGACGTTTCAGGAAATTCTGGAGCGCGCGCGGTCGCGGCCGATGCTGCAGGTCAATGAAGAGACTGTGACGGTGGGCCAGATGATTGAATACTTTCGCCGGCGGCTGCTGATGGAAGACCGGCCGATCCGGCTGAAGCGCCTGCTGCAGCACATTACATCGCGGCATGCACTGATTGCATCATTTCTGGCATTGCTGGAACTGGTGCGGTTGCAGGCCGTGCTGCTGCGCCAGGACCGCGTGTTCGGCGACATCCTGCTCAAGAAACATGCGCTCTTCGACACCGTGAGGGGTGAAGGAGCAGCGGCGGCAAGAGATGATTGGAAATAATAAGCAATTAGCAAATAGCAATTTGCCAGAACCGTCTATATGGCTGATCGAGAGTCGATGAATGAGTTATGTGAAACACGAAAAAGGGGGTTGCCAATTGCTAGCTGCTAATTGCTAGTTGCTAGCTGCTATGTCTATCAAAGCCCAACTCGAAGCACTGATTTATGCCGCGGAAGAGCCGATCACACTCGACCAGATGATGGCTCTGCTCAAAGAAGACCTGCTGGCGTTGAAACAAGCGGCAGCGCAGGTGGAGGCCGAATCTCAGCCCCAGGCTGAGTTGCCGCCGGAAAAGGCCGACCATCATTTGGGAGCGGTTGAAGACAGTGCGCCTGCTGGCGAGAGTGGGGCGGCTGAATTGGAAGTTGCCGAAGCAGTCGCCAAGACCAGGGCGAAAAGCAAAGACAAGGACAAATTGGAAAAAGCCGAGCTGCGAGCGCTGCTCAAGCCATTTCTCGAAGAGCTCACGGCAGAGTTCAATCGCGAAGATCATGGTATTGAAATACGGCAGGTGGCGGGTGGATACCGCATGTCCACCAAACCGGAACATCATGATGTGGTGCGTGCGTTTTCCAAGAGTCTGAAGCCGCCAATACGGCTCTCACTGCAGGCGCTGGAGACACTGGCCGTGATCGCCTACAAGCAGCCTGTCACCGTACCGGAGATCAGCGAGATTCGCGGAGTAGATGCAGCCGGCGTGATCGGCACATTGCTCGAACGCAAGCTGATCACAACTGCGGGTCGAAAAGCGGTAGTAGGCCGCCCCATGCTGTACAAGACAACCAAGGATTTCCTGCTTCGCTTTGGCCTCAAAGATATCAACGAACTGCCCAGCCTGGAGGAGTTTGAAAAGCTTGCTGCCGGAGAGCTGCAGGATGAGCTGCTCTCTCGCGATGCAGCCATCGCAGACGCTACCGGCGTTCCCAACGATGAGCCGGAGCAAGAGCCGAAGGCGGAGGAGCAGACCCAGGGATCGGCACCTGATGACGGTGGAGTTGAGCAACTCGCGGAAGATAAAGCTGAAACTCCCCAGAACGTCACTGAGCCGACCGTCTCCTCCGATCCGCGCCACACGCAAACAGATGAAGAGGTGGCGGGAGAAGTGGCCTCGGAAAGCACGGGAGGTTAGCGATGGCCGCTGAGCGCCTGCAAAAGATCATTGCCGCCGCGGGAATCACGTCGCGACGCAAAGCGGAAGAGTTGATTACGCAGGGACGCGTCACGGTCAACGGTCAGGTTGTCACCGAACTAGGCAGCAAGGCAGATGCAGAGAACGACCACATCAAAGTGGACGGAAAGCTGCTACATGGTCCCGAGCACCACATTTATCTTCTGCTCAACAAACCCAAAGGCTACGTCACAACGCTTTCCGATCCTGAAGGCCGTCCGACGGTCATGGACCTGGTGAAGCATGTGGGGGAGCGTATATACCCTGTGGGGCGGCTCGACTACGGCAGTGAAGGCCTCCTGTTAATGACCAATGATGGCGAGCTCGCCAACTTTCTTACTCGTGCGGCTTCGCACGTACAAAAAACATATCTGGTCAAGATTGCCGGCCAGGCGTCGGAAGAAGACATCGATAAGCTGCGCCAGGGCATGCGCATTGGCAGTAAGCCCGGAGTGCGTGGCATGCAGGCAGTGCGCACTGCGCCCGCCCAGGTACGCATCGTGAGAGAAGCTGAGAACCCGTGGTATGAAGTCACGTTGATTGAAGGCAAGAACCGGCAGATCCGGCGCATGTTTGAAGAGATCGGCCATCATGTAGAGAAAATCAAACGCGTTCGATACGGCAATCTGACACTCGACGTAGAACCGGGACAGTTCCGCGAACTTAGCGGG